>ULRN01040512.1_pt1 | contig 38403 bp, 38 predicted proteins | sample 1955461 | NCBI WGS metagenome assembly ULRN01 (sample SAMEA4835683, study PRJEB28245) | human gut metagenome | biome: gut microbiome; material: fecal sample | place: Denmark | collected 2008 | reverse complement strand
GGGATGCAAGGAGAGGTGTTTCGTTTTTCGAGTATAATCCAACTTTCCTTGGCGGAAGACTTGATCCGTTCCCACTTGCGGCTTCTGTCAAGTCGCCTGCCAGCCGACGTCCTATCATGGGTGACTGCACATGCAGACGTTGGCAGCTCTATATCCTGATGCTGACAGCTATGAAAAGTTGCTGATGGTTTGTCGCAAGATGCGCCTGCCGGAAAGCACCCAGGAAGAAGTCTTTCGCAGAATGGTATTATGTTTGTTGGTCGAAACCTTCTTTGTAAGGTAACAGACTTCGGATGTTTTAGTAATAATTGCCATTTTTGTGTCGAAATATTCATGTCAGAGCAGATGCAAGCCGTAGACTAAAAAGAAAAAGTTGGATTCTCCCGGCAAGGAAATTCCAACTCTTCTATATTATCAGTATTCTCTGTGGGGTATGCTGCTACGATGCCCGATAGAAATAACTATGCTAATAATGATGTGGGAATCCTATACCGGCTGTATCTGATGTACTTGATGTATGCCTGTTGTTTCAATGTATTCATGTGGACGTGAATACATATGTCCGTGTGTTAATGTGTACTTGTGTACATGAATACACTTTATTTATCCAATCATTTTAATAAGTTGCTTGTCTGTGGCATCTGGTAGAATCTCTTTCAGATGCTCGAATATCCTTTGGTAAGACTCTTCGGGAGTTCGTTCACACTTGCATGCATCCCTTCCATAGAGTTCTTCGGGAGTATTCAGTAATGACCATCCCCAACCATATTCACGATTATGCTTGTCACGAGGATATATGAAATCCTCGGTCACGATATAGGTTGCCATTTCCAATCGGGTAAGATAACCGTCAAACTTGCTTCTCATTCCTTTACCAGTGAAACCGCAAGCAGTTCGTAGTTCCCTTGTAATAAGACTTCCAGAATATTGTAGTGTGCTAAGAATAGCTTCTTCAATCGACTCTTCTTTTGGACGAGGGTGTTTGCTCCTTCTGTAGTTGCAGAAGTCCGGCCACCATTCCTGGCTGATGAATCCTGCTTTCTTATTGAAAAACTTTCCGTACATACAGGGCATTTCTGTCACAATCTCGCCCTTCCATTTCCATAACGGCCAATCCCAACCTCCTTCAGGAAATGTTACATATCGGCAATCCTCTGCCACGATGTCCTCGGCAGAGAAACCTTCAATGCCACTATCAAGGAGAGGGAGGAAGCCGATCTTCTGAATCAGTTCCATCATGCCTGTTGCTGAATATATTTCTGGAAAATTCATACGCTTCGTTCTTTATTTTGTTATAAATTCATGTGCAGATAAATCATTACAGCAATCTGTAGAAACAGAATGGCAGGAATGCCGTATTTGAATTTCTTATGCATCGTCTTATGATGCCAGACTTTCATTCCAAGCCAAGCACCGATGCTTCCTCCAAGTACAGCCAGCAATAAGAGCGTGGCTTCAGGAATGCGCCACTTGGCTTTCTTTGCCTTGTATTTGTCAATACCGTATATGATGAATGCAACAGCATTGATGCAAAGAATGTAGTATGTCAGTAAAGTATGTAATGTGTTCATATACTTCAAGAAAGCAAGTCTTTGGATAACAATAAATTGTCCAATGCTTGCATATGTCAGAAAATTCACTTACCTTAGTGCTGCTAAAAACTCAAATAAAGAATATCTGACATATGGCAAAGGTAAACATAAAATCTGAGAAAATCACTCCCTTCGGAGGAATTTATTACGCAATCAAGGCTTTTTATGCGCTTTCACTTGACAAAGTCATCAACGGCACTCTTGGTGTCCGCAGCTCCACCTACAACGGCTACTAGTGGGACGAGATAATGTCGGCCATGTCTGACATTGCAGGTGATGGCAATACCAAACTTGAAATAAAATATATCTGATATGAAAGACTTTGCGGCAATAGATTTTGAAACAGCCAACAATGAGCGCAGTTCGGTATGTTCGGTTGGCGTAGTGATAGTGCGCGGCGGTGAGATAGTAGATAAGTTCTACTCGCTCATCAAGCCGGAGCCGGAGTATTACAGCTACTGGTGCAGTAAGGTTCATGGCCTTAGTGCTTCCGACACAGAGGATGCTCCGGTGTTTCCTGATGTATGGAAGCAGATTGAACCAAAGATAGCTGGTCTCCCTCTCGTAGCCCACAATAAGTCTTTTGATGAGAGTTGCCTGAAGGCTGTCTTCCGTGTCTACCAGATGGACTACCCCGACTACGAGTTTTATTGCACTTGTATCGCTTCGCGTAAAATCTGGCCCGAAGGACATCACAATCTTGATATTATTGCTGCCCGTTGTGGTTATGATTTGTCAAACCATCATCATGCTTTGGCGGACGCAGAAGCTTGTGCAGCCATTGCGTTGGAGATATTATAATGCGAGGCACTATATTACTTTCACCATTATGTGAAAGGGCTTATTGCAAAGCCCACAGTGTTAATGAATCAATGGCTATGCGGTAATGCTCTTTTAATCGGCTGTTTCCTCAGTTGCTTTTCATTGCTTTCTTTTCCCGAAAGCATTAGTCCTGTTCCAGTACTTGTATTGGATTACTCCAGTACTTGCATTGGATTACTCCAGTACTTGCATTGGATTACTCCAGTACTTGCATCTTATTTGTTAAAAGTACTGTGCCTGTCTATTTTATAATGCCATTGTCCGTATCACGCAGACTTATTCTCTTTTCCGCTGATTTGTGTTTGCTGCCTCGGCTCAGCCGCCATGAGATGTTCAAGGATATTTGGTTCCCGTTGTCCTTGGAATAGCCTATAGTATGCTTGTAGAGATTGCGGTTCAGCAATTCGTTCTCGTATGACTTGTAGTTGCTGTTGAATGGATTTGCCCACGACAACGAGAATTGCCAGTTTTGCCATACGTATGATGCTTTCACAACTGAATAGGCTCCGTTGTAGCCTTTCGATTCGCCTTCCAAGAACCGGTTGCCGTTATCGGTATATCCCTGCAGAGTGAAGTTGCCGAGATAGGCTGTGATACTGGCCGCATAGAACCACGAGGTGTAGCAGTGCGTATAGTCGTAGCCGAAATTGAAACATCTGAAAATGCCCCCATTGGCTGCAATCTGAAGCTTTTCAGGCAAGAGCCAATAGCCTGCGTATGCCATGACGTTCAATACGTCAATCTCCTTTTGGTTTATCTGGGTATATATGAATCGGTTGTCGTCGGTGCGCTCATAGTGAGCCATATTCGGCTTGCGGCATTGCTTGTAGTAGCCGTCAACGAAAGTCTGCAGACGAGCGGTGTTATATGAGAATTGCAGCCGGTGTTCCATATCGTGCGAAGGTTTCAGCTCGGGATTGCCGGCAGTCCATTCCATGCTGTTGGTGCGGATCATGGCGTCGCTCGTCATGGCAATGCGAGACACCTTGTCTTGCATCTGATAGGTATAACTCAGCTGCATGGCGTTATTGATCTGATATGTCAGCGAAGCCTTTGGGTGGAAAGTCCAGAAGTTGTATTTGTAGCTGTTCTGGGTGTAGCGGATATAACTTGCGCCCGTTCCTAAAGTGTAGCGCAGTTGCCGGAGCGAGCCTTTGGCTTCGGCAAAGGCATACAGGCGGTTATTGTTTGTCTTGGTCAGCGAGGAAGTGTCCCCCTGATAGTTGTTCCGGGTATATTTATAGCTATAGTTCATACCCGTAGAGATGGTGAAAGGCTTCAGTCTGTTCTCGTAAATCGTCTCCGCAAGCAGAGAAGCCGTCTTGCCGTCCACGTCATATTTGTAAGGAATTCCCTCGTCATAATAGCTGCTGGTCTGAGTGGATATGTAGGTGGCTACGGCATTTGCGGTAACAGATTGGCGTGGGGTGAGCTGACGGAAGAAGTAAATGTCCAATACGGGCGAACAGCTCCTGTCGTCATTGCGGCTTGTCGCTCTATATTGGCGGGTATCGTCTGTAATGTCCTTTATATTATAGTTGCCGGGTGCGTTATTGATAGCTCCGCTCAATGATGTCTGAAATACGGTAGCGGTAGAGTCGGCCCAGTTATATGTCAGTTTTGCTTCATGCGCAATGGATTTTCGCAATGACTCTGCATCGTTTCGTCTGATGGTGTAGATGCTGCCGTCAGTCAGTGTGTATTCTGCCGACTGCCTGTCCTTTGTGTCCTTGGTCTTGTATCTGCTCACATCATACGACAATGACCATTCGCTCTTCCCGTGGTTCCATTTTCCATACACCATGCCGTCGCCTTGCAGATTGGTAATCACCGAAGTGAGGTCTGCGCCGATGGTATAGCCTCTCTCGTTTCTGCGTGTAGCAATGTCGACGACGTAGGCAATACCTTCATCATAGCGTACCCCGGGATTGTTTATGAATTCTATCTTCGCTATTTCCTTGGGATTGAGGCCCAGCATCTCTTGCTTGCCCACAATGATGCCGTTAATCCTGATTTGTACGCCGCCCCTGTTGTCAATGGTTGTAATGGAGTGGTTGATGTTGTCTACACGGATGTTGGCAAGCGAGAGTTTCTCCAGAATGCTGTAGCCGTTGTTTGAAGCGGTCTTCTGTGCGTCGGTGGGGTAGAGTATCATGCCGTCGGGCTTGTTCACAACCTTTGCGGCCTTTACCGTTACCTCGTCAAGTGTGACGCTCTTCTCCACATCCTGTGCATAGGCGTAGAATGTGGAAGAAAGAATAATGGAAAGTGTAATCAATCGTTTCATTTCGCACCAATTTTTGTTTTTTGGTGCAAATGTATGGTCTCATTATCAAAGAGCCAATTTATAAGTCTGACATTTCCCTGACATTTGGCTGACAAAAACCTATCTATTTGATTTTCAGACTATAGCTCTTGCCTCTGTCAGATTCAATCTTCAGGTTGCTGTGGGATTCTATGATAGGTTTTATGCGCCGGATAAGAGTGTAGAGCGTATTGTTGGCATCCGGTTTCTTTGGCCATAGCCGGTCGCAAATCTCCTGTTTCGACAGAGTGTGGGAGTCTGTCTTTATGAACAATTCGAGCAGCGAATGCTGCATCGGTGTAAGATGAATCTGCTCGCCCGATAGCGTTGTGAATTTGTCGTCATGAAATATGATGCCTCCGTATGACAGACCTTGGGCTATCAGCTCCGGCCTGTTTCTCCTCACGTACCACAAACTACCCAATAGCCATAGTATTCCGGCAAACAAGAATGAGCCGGAAGCCTTTTGGTCAGACATCATGAATGTAGTGGCAAAGCTGCAGTTTGCTTCCGCCACCAGCTTTGTCTCCATTCGTCCGTTCTTCCTCACGGTGCGCATGGCAATACCTGCCGTGTCCTTCAATTCGGTAATGGTGAGACAGTTGCGATAGCGGTGTATGGTGTCGGTGGTTACTATATTGTTGGGCATTTTCGCAAGAACCTGTTTTAAGGCCTGGTTCACGTCCTGTGCTATCATATATTCTGTTCTGTGGTAGCTGTTGATGCTCGAGCTCAAAGCGCAGAGCATTAGAAAAGAGAATACTATGTATGGAAGGGTCTTCATGATTTATCACTTGTTGCGTTAATTCTTTTGCTTGTGCCGCAAATATACGTCTTTATTATAACCCAAGCAAATGTTTCGGCATTTTTTATGGATGATGTTAGGTCTTTTTTATCGGGACAAAAAGCAAAAGTGTAAGTTCTGCTGGCTGTTGTTTGAAGAAACCGTGCATGTTTCTTGTCTACACATATTAATATATACGCACGCGGGAAAGCCCCCTGGACATAGATTCTTTTTAGTAGTAGAACAGGGCGAAGATTGTCCACTTGAGATAGCCGTCGAGGTTCTCCCTCATGAAGGCGATGGCGTTCTTGATGTGGTATTTCACGGTGTTTACGGAGATTCCGAGTTCGTCGGCAATCTCCTTGTTCTTCTTTCCCTCGAAGCGGCTCTTTTCGAACACTATGCGACATTCTTCGGGCATCTTTGCCAGGCATCTGGCTATTTCCTCCTCCAGTTCCTTGCCGATGAGGATGCTTACGGGCTGCTCCTCGTCGTGGAAGATGGTGTCGAGAAGATCGGTTTCGCTCTTCTCTTCGATATCGTCCGACAGGCTCGATATCCTGCGCATCCTTGCCTTCAGTTCGTTCAGACATCTGTTGCGCACGGCGGTGAGCAGATACGACCGCAGGGATTTCGTTATGTTCAGCGACTCGCGGTTCGTCCAGATGTTGAAAATAACATCATCGGCAATGCTCTCTGCGGCAACATAGTCGTGGATTATGCTGTTGGCGAATCTGCACATAATCACATATTCGTGGTCGAAGAGGTGTCGGTAAGCCGCCTCGTTACCATCGCGCAATTGTGTAATCAAAAAAGCCTCGTCTGACATATTCCTTATAATGAAGAACTTGTGTTATTTATATAGGTTTGCAGCATCAATAGCTCATTGTGCTGCAAAGGTAACTAAAAAACGCTAATGAATAGTGATTTTGTCCGTAAAAAATTTGTCCCGCTAAGATAAAAGTCGTACCTTTGCACCGCATTTTGCAAAAATAACAAAATAAACAATTAAAGAACAATGTTGAATCATTACGAAACCGTTTTCATTTTGACTCCCGTTTTGTCTGATGAACAGATGAAGGAAACGGTCGCTAAATTCAAGACTCTGCTTACCGATAAGGGTGCTGAGATTCTGAATGAAGAGACTTGGGGACTGAAGAAGATGGCTTATGCAATCCAGAAGAAGTCAACAGGTTTCTATTGCCTGCTTGAGTTCAAGGCTGAGCCATCAGTTGTTGAAAGACTTGAGATTGGATACCGTCGCGATGAGAAGGTAATCCGTTTCATGACAGTTAAGCTTGACAAGTATGCATCTGAGTATGCTGTCAAGAGAAGAAACAAACTTGGTAAAAAAGAGGAGGCTTAAAAAATGGCACAAGAATCAGAAATCAGATACTTGACTCCACCTTCAGTGGACACAAAGAAGAAGAAGTATTGCCGTTTCAAGAAGAGCGGTATTAAGTATATCGACTATAAGGATCCTGAGTTCCTGAAGAAGTTCCTGAACGAGCAGGGTAAGATTCTTCCTCGTCGTATCACCGGAACATCTCTGAAGTATCAGCGTCGTGTGGCACAGGCTGTTAAGCGTGCTCGCCAGATTGCACTGCTTCCTTACGTAACTGACTTGATGAAATAATTAAGAGGAGGATTACAGAATGGAAATAATACTGAAAGAAGATATTATCGGCTTGGGATTCAAGAACGATATCGTGAATGTAAAGTCTGGTTATGGCCGTAACTACCTCATCCCACAGGGAAAGGGTGTTATCGCATCTGAGTCTGCAAAGAAGGTACTCGCTGAGAATCTGAAGCAGCAGGCTCGCAAGCTCGAGGCTATCAAGGCTGAGGCTCAGAAGAAGGGCGAGGCTCTGAACGGCGTAGAGGTTGTTGTAGAGATGAAGGTTTCTGCCAACGGCGTGACTTACGGTTCTGTAAATGCTGCTTTCGTGGCTGAGGAACTGAAGAAGAAGGGCTTCGACATCGATCGCAAGATTATCACTATGCGCGAGGCTAAGAAGCTCGGCGATTACTCTGCAACTGTACACTTCCACAAGGAGGTTACAGTAGAGGTTCCTGTAAAGGTTATCGCTGAGAACCAGGTTGTAGAGGCTCCGGTTGAGGCTCCTGTAGAGGAAGCTCCAGCAGCAGTTGAGGAGGCTCCGGCAGCTGAGTAATCAATAGAAAATTATTGGTAAAAATATAATCCCGGTAAATATGACGAAGTTCATGTTTGCTGGGATTTTTTGTTTAAATCATCATCACTATGAAACTGAGAATCACCCTATTGTCATTCCTCTTGTCGTTTGTTGCCATTATGCCCGTTTCGGCAGTCAAGAAACCAATGGTTGAGGGACAGAAGTTGGCGGCACTGCACACCATTACGGAGGATGCCGCACGTGCACATGTGTATTTCCTTGCCGACGACCTGCTTGAGGGCAGGGAGGCAGCGCTGCGCGGGTCAATGATAGCCCGTCAGTATATCATATCAAGGCTTAGGGAGGCTGGGGTGAAGCCGTTAATTGGTGATTCCTATATGCAGCCGTTTGAGGCATGTGGCGTGAATATGCTTCACCGCCGTCCGCGCTATTATGTGGAAACGGATTCCATTGCCAAGATAAAGAAGCAGGAGTATTGTTCGATGAATCTTGCCAATGTGTTGGCGGCAATCCCTGGAGAGATAGCCGATGAATATGTGGTCATAGGGGCGCATTTCGACCATGAGGGGATGAATCCGCAGCTGCATGGCGACAAAATATACAATGGGGCCGACGACAATGCTTCGGGTGTGAGCGCTGTGCTGCAGATCATGAAGGCGTTTGCCTCAAGCGGAGTGAAGCCGAAGCGCACGGTGGTTTTCGCCTTTTGGGATGGTGAGGAATATGGTTTGCTCGGTTCCCGCTATTTTACCGGCAATTTCAAGGATATGGACAAGGTGAAGGGCTATATCAATTTTGACATGGTGGGTGGTAACAACCGTGCGGACGATCCTTCGTATTTCGTCCTTCTGTTTACAGAGGCGCATCCCGAATACGGCGAATGGCTGCGCAATGACATAAAGACATATTCGCTCACGCTCAATCCCGAATATAAGCCCTGGGACAATCCCGTGGGTGGTAGCGACCAGGGGTCCTTTGCCCGAAGGGGCGTGCCTGTGGTGTGGTATCATACTGATGCACAGCCTCATTATAATCATCCGTCGGACGAGCCGTCCACAATAAATTATACTAAGCTTGCGGATATAACGCGTGCTTCGTTCCTTACGGCATGGCGCATGGCAAATGAAACATTGAAGTGATTTGATTTATGGAGAGACGTGCTGTAGTGATGGGGGCCACGTCGGGCATCGGTATGGAGGTGGCAAGGCTGCTTGCACGGAGCGGTTGGATTGTAGGCATTGCCGGCCGACGGGTTGACCGGCTCCTTGAAGTGGAAGCGTCAGAGAATAACATCTTGTGCCATAAGGCGATAGACGTTACCAGTGGTGATGCTCCCGGACTATTGGCTGAACTTATTGAAGAATTGGGCGGAATGGATCTCTATTTCCATAGTTCCGGTATCGGTTGGCAGAACAATCTGCTCGATGAGGAGAAGGAAATCAGAACCGTTGAGACCAATGGCGTAGGTTTCGTTAGGATGGTGGATGCTGCATTCAACTGGTTTTCCGCCCGTGCTGCCGGCGGAGAAAATCCTTCAGGCATAGCCTCCGTATCGTCCGCCAAACCATTCCGTATAGCCTGCATCACATCGATTGCCGGAACAAAGGGGCTTGGTGCCGCTCCGGCGTATTCTGCCACCAAGCGTATGCAGAACCATTATCTTGAAAGTCTTTCGCAGTTGGCACGGATGCGCCGGTTGCCGATCCGCATTACCGACATACGGCCAGGCTTCGTGGCTACCGACCTCATTTCGGGCAGCAGTTATCCTTTGCAGCTCCGTGCTGCAGATGTGGCGCGCCATATCGTCCGTGCAGTGGAGCGTGGCAGTCATGTAGTAACCATAGACTGGCGTTACGCCATCCTCGTGTTCTTCTGGCGCCTCATCCCCCGTTGGCTATGGATCAGGTTGAGAATCACGGGCAGATGATAAATAGATTTATGTTCTGATAACAAGGATTATATTAAAATTTATATGATTTTAAGTTGACCATTGTTTTATCAAATTCGATTGCAATAATTGATTTTCAATGATTTTATGGCAATATTAAACCTCAATCGGTCATTAGGACGTTTAATGTATCTTTTTCCTGACTGCTTGCAGTCTATTGCTTTTTATATGGCGTTTTTTTGCCCGTTCCACTTACGGAGCTTTGTGTTAGGGTTGAAGTGGACAATGGCGTATTCCTTTTACATTTCCATTGGCTCCAGCTGAAACCAGGCCACGAGGGGCAGGTGGTCGCTGAATCCGCCGATATGCTTGTAGCCGTAGTATGTGCGGAAGGGCTTCACCTCGCCGTAGAGTTCGTCTTTCTCGAGGAGGAAGGGCAGGTCGTTGAGCAGACATCCACGATAGAGTGGGAGTGTGGAGCCGCTTATGAGAATGTGGTCGATAGACGACCATATCCCCTGGTATTTGTATGTGCCGCGGGCGCCGTGGGTGCCTTTTATGCCGGCTGAAATTTCGGTCATGCCGTTGGCTGCGAGGTATTGCAGCGACTTGTCGCGCGATTCGTCGTTGAAGTCGCCCGAGATGATTATCTTTGGATGGGGATGCAGGGCGCGGATGGAGTCCACCGACTGCATCAGGCGCTGCATCACTGCCATGCGGTAGGGGATGGTGGGGCGCTTGCCGGAGAAACGGCTCGGGGCATGGAGCACGAACACGTGGAGCGTGTCGCCGCTTATCACTTCGCCCGAGACATAGAGTATGTCTCTCGTGGGGCGCATCTTCTTGAGTGGCTTTATACGGAGCGGATAGGAATTGATGAGGCGGAATGTCATGGGCGAATACATCAGTGCCACGTTGATGCCGCGCACGTCGGGCGAGTGGGTCATCACGTATTCATAGCGCAGGGAGCGCAACTGCGAGCGTCTGGTGAGATAGTGCAAAACAGTGTCGTTCTCCACTTCGCAGAGAGCTATCAGGTCTGGCGGAACCACAATCCCGTCTTCGTTTTCGCGGCTGCAGGCAATCAGTTCTTTGGATATGTTACGCAGCTTGCGCCAGAATTTGTAGCTGTTCCAGCGTCGTGGGCTCTCGGCCGTGTATTCCGTGTCCTGCTTCTGCGGGTCGTGCACGCAATCGAAGAAGTTTTCGCAGTTGAGCTGCACGAATGTGAAAATGCTGAGTAATATAGGGCAGACCATGCTTGAGGATGTCGTTTTTCTTATAGGGATATTTTTCTATAAACATTTATTAGGTATTCGCAGAGAGGAAAAACTGTATAATTTTCATTTGTTTGCCGCCAGGTTCCGGCGTATTTTCGTGAGATACGCCTTCATGCCTTCGGAGTCTTTTGATTTTATGATTTTGAGCAGTTCGCCCATCTCGGCTTCAATCTTTTCTATCTGACCTGGCGTGTGTGGATTGAAGAGGATTTCCTGCAGCAGGTAGTCGTCTTCGCCCAACACGCCCTTTGCTATGCGCATGTGTCGCTTGAATGTGGTTCCGGGAGCATCCTGATGCTTCATCACGGCGGCGAAGACGAAGGTGCTGACGAATGGGATGCTCAGCGAGTAGGCAACGGTCTTGTCGTGTTCTTCGAATGAGTATTCGTATATGTTCAGGCCGATGCCGCTGTAGAGGTCTTTGAAGAAAATCCTGCCCATGTAGTCGCCCTCGTTTATTATTATGGCGTTCTCCTCGGAGAGTTGGTTGAGATTGGCGAAGGTGGGGCCGAACATTGGGTGGGTAGACACGTAGCGGTGGCGGCATGCATCGTAGTATTCCTTCAGTCCGGTCTTCACTGACGATATGTCGCTCAGTATGCAATCGTCCGGCAGATAGGGCATTACTTCGTTGAATGCCGTAATGGTGTATTTAACGGTTACGGCGTTTATCACGAGTTCCGGCTTGAAGTCCCTGATTTCTTCCGGTGAGGTGAATCGCAGGGTGTTGTATGTAAACTTGAGCCTTTGGGGGGCTTTTTCATATACTGCTGTTTCGTGGTTGAAGCTGAGCAGGTCGAGAAAGAAGCTCCCCATTTTTCCGGCTCCCAATACGAGTATTCTCATTGTGTTACGGATGATTTTGGTGGTGTCCTTATTTCCTGTTTATTATCTCAATCTGCTGTCTGACAGACTCTTCGTGTATCGCTTCGAAGATTTCCTTGATGAATTTTGCGTCCATGCCGCAGAGCGAACCCTGTGCGCCGCGTTTGTCGAGGATTTCGTTGTAGCGCGATGTCTGCAACACGGTCATGTTGTGCTCCTTCTTGTATTGTCCGATTTCCCGGCTCACCCTCATGCGTTTTGACAGCAGGTCCATCAGGTTGTTGTCGAGTTCGTCAATCTGCTTCCTCAGTTCGTTGATACCCTCGGTGGTTACTGTCTTGTTTCGGATTATGAGCAGACTGAGGATATAGTCGAGCACTTCGGGGGTGACCTGCTGATTGGCGTCGCTCCATGCCTTGTCGGGGTTGCAGTGAGTTTCCACTATCAGTCCGTCGAACCCCAGGTCCATCGCCTGCTGGCAGAGTGGGGCGATGAGCTCGCGGCTACCTCCGATATGGCTCGGGTCGCAGATTATCGGCAGGTCAGGGATTCGTCGGCGTAACTCTATGGGAATCTGCCACATGGGCTGGTTACGGTAAATCTTTTTCTCATAGCTCGAAAAGCCGCGGTGTACTGCCGCTATGCGCTTTATTCCGGCCTGGTTGATGCGCTCCATCGCACCAATCCAAAGCTCGAGGTCGGGGTTCACGGGGTTCTTTACGAACACGGGTATGTCCATTCCTCTGATGCTGTCGGCTATAGCCTGCATTGCAAAGGGGTTTGCTGTGGTCCGCGCACCGATCCAGAGAATGTCGATGCCGTATTTCAGTGCGAGCTCTACGTGTTCCGGTGTAGCCACTTCGGTTGTGATAGCCATTCCGGTTTCCTCTTTCACTCGTTTCATCCATGGCAGTGCTTCCTCGCCGTTTCCTTCGAATCCACCGGGTTTTGTGCGCGGTTTCCATACGCCGGCGCGGAATATGTGGCAGCCCTTTGAGGCGAGCTGGCGTGCTGTTGTCATCACTTGCTCTTCAGTTTCAGCAGAGCATGGACCAGCTATCACGAAGGGCCTCTCGCCGTCGCAGTGCAGGTCTAATGGTTTCAAATCCAATTCCATAATGTGTATTTGCCTTATACTTGGTTGTCAATGATGTTAGTTAACTCATGTCCGCCTGCTTTCGCAGACGGTGTCTTGTTGTGCAGTACAGCCCGTCATGACTATATCTGCAGACTCTTGACGCTTACTGTCGTAAAGCTCTTTCCGGTTGCTTTTTCCGCTTCCTTTATCTTTCTTTCCTTAAGCCTCGTTATTCTATCAACGGCATTTTTCAGTTTTTCTTGCTTTGCACACAAAGAAATTCTTATATATCTTTTGCCGTTGGCTCCGAAAATGTGGCCTGGGGTGATGAAAACCCTTGCTTCGTGGAGCAGGATTTCCGTCAGTTCCTCGGCATCCGCGTATGAGTCGGGAATCCTTCCCCACAGGAACATTCCCACCTGTGCGGGGTCGTAAGAGCAGCCAAGCTGCTGCAAGATTTCCTCAGCGTATCTGCGCCTTCCGGCGTATGTTGTGATGTTCGCCGTGTTGTGCCATTGATTGTCGTTGGCATAAGCTGTTGCGGCAGCGAGCTGTATGGCCCTGAACGTGCCCGAATCGATGTTGCTCTTCACCCGCAGAATCCATTTTATGAAGGTGCTGTTGGATGCGCACATGCCCACGCGCCAGCCGGGCATGTTGTGGCTCTTGCTCATGGAGTTGAGCTCTATGCAGCATTCCTTTGCGCCATCTACCTGCAGCAGCGACATCGGATGGCTGTTGAGGATGAAGGAGTAGGGGTTGTCGTTTACCACTACGATGCCGTGTCTTTTTGCAAACCCCACCAGTTTCCGGTATGTCTCCATCCGGGCGTTTGCACCGGTGGGCATGTTCGGGTAGTTCGTCCACATCAGCCGCACGCGGCTCAGGTCCATCTTCTCCAGTTCCTCGAAGTCAGGTTGCCAGGAGTTTTCGGCGCGGAGGTTGTATTTCACAACTTCCGCACCGAGGATTCTGCTTAACGAGGTGTATGTGGGATAGCCGGGGTCGGGCACGAGCACTTTGTCGCCAGGGTTCACGAAGGCGAGCGTGATGTGCAGTATTCCTTCCTTGCTGCCTATGAGGGGCTGGATTTCGCTGGTTGCATCTAAGTCTACACCGAACCATCTTCTGTAGAATCCTGCCATCGCATCCTTCAGCTCGGGCGTGCCACACGTGGGCTGGTAGCCGTGGGCGGACTCCTGTCGGGCCACTTCGCAGAGCGTGTCGATAGTCTGCTTCGACGGCGGCATGTCGGGGCTGCCGATGGCGAGACTGATTACGTCAAGTCCCTCATGGTCCATCTTCGCCACTTCCTTCAGTTTGCGGCTGAAGTAGTATTCCTTTACCAGCGAGAGTCTTCTGGCCGGCTGTATCATTTTCTTTGTGTCTGTTTGTGTCATCTTTGTATTCTCCTTGATTTATGTATCTGTATGTTATGGACTTTGCCGTCTTGATTCAGTCCTCGGTGTGTCGGCAGCAGGATGGCGGTATGTCCATAAAATGAAAATCCCCGCCTCATTGCTTGGGCGGGGACTGTATCGGTATGGCTATATTTCTTCGGATTCAAAATACGAGTTGAACTCTACACGCAACTTCCCGCCTTGCACGTCCATGCAAAGTAGTAGTAATAATAATTTGAAATTGCGAATAATACGTTCATGATTTGTTCTGATATTAATTGTTATGGTGCAAAAGTATAACTATTTTTCGTAATGACAAAACAAATCGAAAGAAATATTGGAATGAGACATGCATAATGTTATTATTGCTTTCTTTGCTATGCGGTGTAAACGTTTGCGTATTGGTAAATGAAAAGTGTGGATATGCTTGGTTAATTCTATGTGTTTTTACAATTTATTTATTGATAATACAAAGAATGTAATATAAAATATGTATCTTTGCAGACAATTGTATCATTCAAATTTATTTAATCAAATAAAATATTTATGTATTTTATCCTATTTATCACCGTAATCTTGACGGCAGTTGTATTGGTCGTGGGAGCATACGTGGTTGCAAAACTCGTAGGTCCTCGTTCGTACAATCCTGTGAAGGGGCAGCCATTTGAGTGCGGTATTCCTACACGCGGAACTTCGTGGTTGCCGATGCATGTTGGATACTACCTCTTTGCCATTCTCTTCCTGATGTTCGATATCGAGACAGTGTTCCTGTATCCATGGGCTGTGGCAGTCAAGCAGTTTGGACCGATGGCCTTGTGCAGCATCGGTTTCTTCCTGTTAGTATTAGTGTTTGGCCTGGCGTATGCTTGGCGGAAAGGAGCGTTGGAATGGAAGTAAGAAAACCCGTTATCAAGAGTATTCCTTACGACGAGTTTAAGGACAACGAGACGCTTGAGAAGATTGTTGAGCAGCTCCATGAGGGCGGATGCAACGTGGTGCTCGGCTCGCTCGACCAGGTTATCAACTGGGGACGAAGCAACTCCTTGTGGTCATTGACCTTCGGTACCAGTTGCTGTGGTATCGAGTTCATGTCTGTGGGTTGTGCCCGTTATGACTTCTCCCGTTTCGGCTTCGAGGTAACTCGTAACTCACCTCGCCAAGCCGACCTCATCATGTGTGCAGGAACCATCACCAATAAGATGGCACCGGTTTTCAAACGCTTGTACGACGAGATGGCAGAGCCTAAGTATGTAGTGGCTGTGGGTGGATGTACCATCAGCGGTGGTCCGTTCAAAAAGAGCTACAACGTGGTTCGTGGCATCAGCGAGCTTGTACCGGTTGATGTTTATGTGCCAGGATGTCCACCACGTCCTGAGGCAATCCTCTATGGCATGATGCAGCTGCAGCGCAAGGTGAAGATCGAGAAATTCTTTGGTGGCGCAAACCACAAGATGACCAAGGAGGAGAAGGAACTCTCAATGAGCAAGGGCGGACTTCGCGGCTTGAGCAACGAGAACCTTCAGGATTCACAGAAGCTCGGTCATCCGGAGCCAATCATCGTTACCGATGTGCCGGCGGACTTCAAGTGCGGCGACTTGGCAAACGATGCAGAGAAAACTCAAACCGTATAATATAATAAGGTATAAGACATGAAACTGAATAATATTGAACTCACATTCGAGGACTTCGCCCGTGAGATGGCAAAGCTGAAGAACGAGAAACATTTCGACTACCTTGTTACCATAATCGGTGAGGACTTCGGCGAAGAAGGTCTCGGATGTATCTACATCCTCGAGAATACAGAGAACAACGAACGATGCTCCGTACGCACAATAGCAAAGAAGGTGGACGGCAGCGACGTAATACCTACAGTAATAAACCTTTGGAAGAGTGCTGACCTGCTTGAACGTGAGGTCTTCGACTTCGTAGGCATCAAGTTCCTCGGTCATCCAGACATGCGCCGTCTCTTCCTGCGCACTGACTTCAAGGGGCACCCATTGCGTAAGGACTTTGACATGAGTCCGGAGGCAAACAAGTTCCCTCTGACAGACGAACCGGAGAGCGACTATACCGTAGAGTATAATCTCGATGCTGATGGTCACCTTACAGAAACAAAGCACCGCTTGTTTACTGATGATGACTATGTTGTTAACATCGGTCCTAACCACCCGTCAACACACGGTGTGCTCCGTCTGCAGACAGTCATCAACGGTGAGACTGTAAAGCGTATCTATCCACACCTCGGGTATATCCACCGTGGTATAGAGAAAATGTGGGAAGGTATGACATATCCTCAGACCCTGGCATTGACCGACCGTCTGAACTACCTCTCGGCAATGATGCACCGTCACGCACTTGTAGGTGTCATCGAGGAGGCTATGGGTATAGAACTGTCTGACCGCATCCGATACATCCGTACTATCATGGATGAGTTGCAGCGTATCGACAGCCACTTGCTGTTCCTTGGCTGTACAGCCCAGGACCTTGGAGCCCTTACGGCATTCCTCTACTGCATGCGTGACCGTGAACATGTGCTCAACGTTATGGAAGAGACAACAGGTGGACGCCTTATCATGAACTACTACCGTATCGGTGGACTGCAGGCTGATATAGATCCGAACTTCGTGGAGAACACAAAGAAGCTCTGTAAGTATCTTCGTCCGAAGATTCAGGAGTATCTTGACGTGTTCGGTGACAACGTCATAACACACAACCGTCTTGTTGGCGTTGGTCCTATGGACAAAGAGAACTGTATCAACTACGGTGTTACAGGTCCTGCAGGACGTGCTGCCGGTTGGAAGAACGATACCCGTAAGCGCCATCCATACGATATGTATGACAAGGTGGAGTGGAATGAAATCACTATGACAGGCTGCGACTCAATGGACCGTTACTATGTTCATATCAAGGAGCTTTATCAGAGTCTTGATATCATAGAGCAGCTCATTGATAACATCCCAGAGGGTGAGTTCTACATCAAGCAGAAGCCTATCATCAAGGTTCCTGAGGGACAGTGGTATTTCTCTGTAGAGGGAGCCAGCGGCGAGTTCGGTATCTATCTTGACTCACGTGGTGACAAGAGCCCGTATCGTATGAAGATGCGACCAATGGGACTTACCCTTGCAGGAGCTCTCGACCCAATGCTTCGTGGACAGAAGATAGCCGACCTCATCACTACCGGTGCAGCCATCGACTTCGTAATCCCTGACCTCGACAGATAAACGAGTTAAGAATTAAGATTTAAGAATTAAGAATTGAGAGTTCTCGCCTTGAAGCGGGGATAATTCTAAATTCAAAACTCTAAACTCTAAAATAAAATTATGTTTGACTTTAGTATAATAACAACATGGTTCGACGCTCTTCTCCGTCAGACTCTCGGTCTTGGGGATTTTCTGTCGATACTTATCGAGTGTGTGCTGGTTGGCGTTCTGCTCCTTGCGGGCTATGCCGTGCTGGCAATCATCTTGATATTCATGGAGCGTAAGGTGTGTGCCTACTTCCAGTGCCGTCTCGGTCCGATGCGAGTAGGTCCTTGGGGAGTATTCCAGGTGTTCGCCGACGTGCTCAAGATGCTCATCAAGGAAATCTTTGTTGTGGACAAGGCCGACAAGCTGCTTTACTTCATTGCTCCTTTCCTTGTAATCATCGCTTCTGTAGGAACATTCTCGTTCCTGCCTTGGAACAATGGTGCTGAAGTGCTCAACTTCAATGTAGGCATCTTCTTGCTGACAGCCGTTTCAAGTATCGGCGTCATCGGAATCTTCCTCGCAGGATGGGCAAGTAACAACAAGTATAGTGTCGTTTCCGCTATGCGTGGTGCCGTACAGCTCATCTCATACGAGATGTCTCTCGGTCTGTGTCTGATAACAGCCGTTATTCTTACAGGCACAATGCAGATTTCCGGTATAGTAGAGGCTCAGACAGGTCCTTGGAACTGGCTGATATTCAAAGGTCACGTACCTGCTATTATAGCATTCCTCGTGTTCCTCGTAGCTGGTAACGCAGAGGCAAACCGTGGCCCGTTCGACTTGGCAGAGGCTGAGAGTGAGCTTACCGCCGGTTACCACACCGAGTATTCTGGTATGGGATTCGGATTCTACTATCTGGCAGAGTACCTTAACCTTTTTGTAGTTTCAGGAGTTGCCACAACAGTATTCCTCGGAGGCTGGGCACCTGTAAATATCGGTATCGAAGGCTTCGATGCTGTGATGAACTACATTCCGGGCATCGTATGGTTCCTCGGCAAGACATTTGCTGTGGTATGGCTTTTGATGTGGGTGCGTTGGACATTCCCACGTCTTCGTATCGACCAGATACTGAAGCTCGAGTGGAAGTACCTCATGCCTCTATGTCTCATCAACCTTGTGCTCATGACAATCATCGTGGCATTCGGCTGGCACTTTTAATTAAAGGAGGAAAAGAAAGATATGGAAGATAACAAGAAATCATATTTCGGAGAAATAGGTTCTGCGATGAAGACTCTTGCTGTTGGTATGAAGACCACACTTGTGGAATACTTCACACCTAAGAGTACAGAGCAGTATCCGGAGAACCGTAAGACCACTCTCCACATATCGGCACGCCACCGCGGCCGCCTTGTCTTTACTCGTGATGAGAACGAGAACTACAAGTGCGTAGGCTGTACTCTCTGTGAGAAGGCATGTCCAAACGATTCTATAAAGATTTTGACTGAAATGGTTGAAGACCCGGAGACGGGTAAGAAGAAGCGCAAGCTGGTTGACTACCAGTACGACCTTGGCGACTGCATGTTCTGTGAGCTTTGTGTCAATGCTTGTAACTTTGGTGCAATCCATTTCACGAACGATTTCGAGAATGCCGTGTTCGACCGCGAAAAGCTCGTGCTTCATCTTGATAAGGAGGTTTATAAGGGAGGTAGCCTTCCAAACCTCATTGACGGTGGCGCACCAATGGAAATCGGTAAGTTTAACACCAAAACAAAATAAGGAGGACAAGTAAGAAATGGCTAATATAATAATGTTTGGCATCTTTGCTGTAGTCATCTTAGGCTCAGCTGTGATGTGTGTAGCTACAAAGCGCATCATGCGTGCTGCTACATTCCTGCTCTTCGTCCTCTTCGGCGTTGCGGGACTTTATTTCATCCTCGACTATACATTCCTGGGTGCTGCGCAGATAAGTATCTATGCCGGAGCTTTGACGATGATGTATATCTTCGCCATCCAGCTTGTTGGCAAGCGCACTCTGCAGGGACTCGTTGAGCATGTAAAAGGCAGCAAGGCTGTTGGAGCAGCCCTTGTCACATTGGCTGGTTTCCTCACTGTTGCCGTTGTACTGTTGAAGAACGAGTTCTTGTTCAAGGCATGTGAGATGGCAGATGCAGAGGTTCCGATGGACGTAATCGGTACAGCTCTTGTTGGAAGCGACAAGTATCAGTATGTTCTTCCGTTCGAGTTCATCTCAGTATTCCTGCTGGCATGTATCATCGGTGGAATTGTTGTTGCACGTAAAGATAAGGAGGATAAGTAATTATGGTACCAGTACAATGTTATTTTGTGCTTAGCGCACTGTTGTTCTTCATCGGCGTTTACGGATTCGTTACACGTCGTAACCTGATAGCGATGCTTATCTCCGTAGAGCTTGTGCTCAACGCTGTAGACATCAACTTCGCTGCATTCAACCGTCTGTTGTTCCCTGGCGAGTTTGAGGGCTTCTTCATGACTCTCTTCTCTATGGGTGTGAGCGCAGCCGAGAGTGCCGTTGCTATTGCTATTGTTATTAATGTTTACCGTAATTTCCACAGCGATCAGGTGAACAGTATTGAAAACATGAAATATTAATAAGTTATGGATTATACATATTCATTGTTGATACTTCTCTTGCCATTGCTGAGTTTTCTCGTCATTGGCTTGCCCGACTTCGCGGGAAACAAGTATGCATGGTCGCATAAGGCAGCAGGACTTATCGGAACCTGTTCTATCGGTCTGGTAACGGTGCTGAGCTATATCACTGCTTTCCAGTACTTCATGGCTCCGCGTCTTGCCGACGGTACGTTTGCGACAATTGTACCATATAACTATACATGGTTGCCACTCGGCTCACTTCACTTCGACCTCGGAATCCTTCTGGATCCTATCTCTGTGATGATGCTGATTGTCATCTCTACTGTTAGTTTCATGGTGCATATCTATTCATTCGGTTATATGCACGGCGAGAAGGGATTCCAGCGCTACTACGCTTTCCTTTCCCTCTTCACCATGTCAATGCTCGGACTTGTACTTGCCACAAACATCTTCCAGATGTATATGTTCTGGGAGCTTGTGGGAGTAAGTTCATATCTGCTCATCGGTTTCTACTATGGACTTCATGCTGCCGTACATGCCAGCAAGAAGGCGTTCATCGTAACCCGTTTTGCTGATATGTTCTTCCTCATCGGTATTCTGATTTTCGGTTACTACACAGGTTCGTTCAACTTCTCGTTCACCGGAACAGAGGTACAGATAGCAGAAGGCATGACAGCCTTTACCCAGTGTGATGCTTCACGTGCAGCTGCTGCCGGCGGTTTCATCCTGCCTACAGCTCTTGTTCTGATGTTCATCGGTGGTGCTGGTAAGTCAGCCATGTTCCCTCTCCACATCTGGTTGCCAGATGCCATGGAGGGTCCTACTCCTGTATCTGCCCTCATCCATGCTGCAACCATGGTTGTTGCCGGAGTAGTACAGATAGCACGTCTGTTCCCAATATGGATTGAGTATGCTCCACAGGCAATGGAAATCGTTGTTTACGTAGGTGCTTTCACTGCATTCTATGCAGCTGCTGTAGCCTGTGCACAGAGCGACATCAAGCGTGTGCTTGCCTTCTCGACAATCTCTCAGATTGCCTTCATGATGGTAGCCCTCGGTGTATGTCTGCCAGGTCATCATGGAGCTGTGCTTGACAACCACGCACAGCTTGGCTATATGGCTTCATTGTTCCACCTCTTCACCCACGCCATGTTCAAGGCTTGCTTGTTCCTTGGTGCCGGTTGTATCATCCATGCTGTACACTCCAACGAGATGTCGGCAATGGGAGGACTTAAGAAGTACATGCCAATCACTCACGCTACCTTCCTCATCTCATGTCTTGCCATTGCAGGTATTCCGTTCTTCTCAGGTTTCAGTTCTAAGGACGAGATTATCACAGCATGCTTTGAGCATTCAGCATTCATAGGATGGTGGATGACAGGTGTGGCAGCCATGACAGCGTTCTATATGTTCCGTTTGTACTACGGTATCTTCTGGGGTACAGAGAACAAGGAACTTCATGCTCACCACACTCCACACGAGGCACCGCTTACTATGACCTTCCCACTCATTTTCTTGAGTATTATCACAGTAGGAGTCGGTGTGTTCACCACACTTGGAGGCTTCCTTGATTGGAGCTGGGCAAGTTTCGGTGAGATTGTAAGTGCGGCAGGAACAGCTTATACAGTACATTTCGATCCTCAGGTGGCAGCCACTTCAACGGTAATAGCCATCATCTCCATAGCTCTTGCCACCTATATATATAAAGGTGAGAAGCAGCCTGTTGCCGATAAGCTCTACAAGACGTTCCCACGTCTTCACCGCTGGGCATACAAGCGTTTCTATATGGACGAGGTTTATATGTTCGTTACCCATAAGATTCTGTTCCGTTTCGTAAGTAAGCCAGTACAGTGGATTGATGAGCACATCATCAACGGTCTTATCGACTTTACTGCTTGGGGAGCTAATGAGGCAGGTGAGACCCTGCGTCCATGGCAGAGCGGCGATGTTCGCCAGTATGCAGTATGGTTCCTCACAGGTACAGTAGCATTAACATTAGTATTACTTAGCATATTATAACGAGATATGAGTATATTAAGTGTATTCGTAGTAATTCCAGTATTGATGCTGCTCGGCCTTTGGGCTGCCCGCGACGTCAAACAGGTTCGCACAGTGATGGTCATCGGATCATCAATGCTGCTTGCAATGTCCGTATGGCTGACATTGCATTTCGTAGGCGAGCGTGCTGCAGGAAACACTGAGGAGATGATTCTTCAGGCATCCACAGTATGGTTCGCACCTCTCCACATCAGCTATGCTGTCGGTGTTGACGGCATCTCTGTTGTAATGCTTCTGCTTTCAAGCATCATCGTGTTCACCGGAACATTCGCTTCTTGGAAGCTCAAGCCTCTGACCAAGGAGTTCTTCATGTGGTTCACACTGCTCTCCACCGGAGTATATGGTTTCTTCATCAGCATCGACCTCTTCACGATGTTCATGTTCTATGAGGTAGCCCTTATCCCTATGTACCTTCTTATCGGTTACTGGGGTTCCGGTCGTAAGGAGTATGCAGCAATGAAGCTTACTCTTATGCTTATGGGAGGTTCCGCTCTCATCATCCTCGGATTGGTAGGTATCTACTTCTTCAATGGAGGTACCACAATGAACATCCTTGAGATAGCACACAACAACCATATCCCGGCAGCGGTACAGAACGTACTCTTCCCATTCGTATTCATCGGATTCGGAGTCTTGGGTGCCCTGTTCCCATTCCACACATGGTCACCTATCGGTCACGGTTGTGCGCCTACATCAGTATCTATGCTCCATGCCGGAGTATTGATGAAGCTTGGAGGTTATGGCTGTTTCCGTATCGCAATGTTCCTGTTGCCTCATGCAGCACAGGATTTGGCTTGGATATTCCTTATCCTTACCACAATCTCTGTTGTTTACGGAGCGTTCTCAGCATGTGTTCAGACCGACCTTAAGTTCATCAATGCTTATTCATCAGTGTCACACTGTGGATTGGTGCTCTTCGCCCTTCTGATGATGACAAAGGTAAGCTGCACAGGAGCAATCCTTCAGATGCTTTCTCATGGACTTATGACGGCACTCTTCTTTGCCCTCATCGGTATGATTTACGGACGTACCCACACTCGTGACATCCGTAAGTTGGGTGGATTGATGAAGATAATGCCATTCCTCTCTGTTGGTTATGTAATTGCTGGTTTGGCAAACCTCGGACTTCCTGGCTTCTCTGGCTTCATTGCTGAGATGACAATCTTTACAGGTTCGTTTGAGAATCCGGATATGTTCCATCGTTGCTGCACAGTAATCGCTATCACTTCAATCGTTGTGACAGCAGTTTACATCCTGCGTACCGTTGGCTTCATCCTCTTCGAGAAGGTGAAGGACGAGCATTACCTCACACTTACCGATGCCACTTGGGATGAGCGCTTTGCAGTATGCTGCCTTATCTTCTGTGTGGCAGGACTCGGAAGCTTCCCTCTCTGGGCAAGCAATGCCATCAGCGATGCTGTTGGTCCGATTCTCAATGTAGTAACAAACCTCTAATAAATCAGTAGGACAAGATATGGATTATAGTCAGTTTTTTAATATGATACCGGAAGCAGGACTTATTGCTGTTCTGGTAATAGTATTCCTCGCCGACCTCATTCTGAAGGGCGAGAAGAAACACTCTGTGCTGAGCCTGCTGACAGGCGCCCTTCTGGTGTGCCAGATTGGAGTATGCTTCCTTTCAGAGCCAGCTCAGGCTTTCGGAGGAATGTATGAGTCTACGCCAGCTGCCAATGTGATGAAGATTATTCTCACCATGGGTACACTCATTGTGTTCATCATGTCGCAGTCATGGGTAGAGCGCAAGGATGTCCTTAACAAGGAAGGCGAGTATTACGAGTTGCTCATAAGCACTCTGCTCGGTATGTATATGATGATTTCATCAGGCCACTTCATGATGTTCTTCCTCGGACTGGAGATGGCGAGTGTGCCAATGGCATGTCTCGTGGCATTCGACAAGTTCAAGCAGAACTCAGCAGAGGGAGCTGCGAAGTTCATCCTTACGGCAACCTTCTCAAGCGGTGTGATGCTTTATGGTATCTCCTTCATCTATGGAGCGGTAGGCACACTCTACTTCGGTGATGTAGCTTCTCAGATCAGTACCTCTCCTCTTACAATCATGGGACTCGTGTTCTTCTTCAGTGGATTAGGTTTCAAGATAAGCCTTGTACCGTTCCACTTCTGGACCGCCGACACCTATCAGGGTGCGCCAACTCCTGTTACGGGCTACCTTAGTGTAGTATCCAAGGGAGCAGCAGCTTTTGCGCTGATGGCAATCCTCGTAAAGGTTTTCGCTCCTATGTCAGAGTATTGGGAGTATCTGATGTACATCGTCATCGTGCTCACCATCACCGTTGCCAACCTCTTTGCCCTTCGTCAGAAGGAGTTGAAGCGATTCATGGCATTCAGTTCCATCTCACAGGCAGGATATATCATGCTTGCTGTAATCGGAGGCAGTGCTATGGGTCTTGCATCTCTGATGTACTATGTGCTCATCTATGTTGCAGCCAACATGGCAGTGTTCACTATCATCAATGTTGTTGAGATCCGTGGTGGTGGCAACACCAAGATGAACTGTTACGATGGATTCTATGAGACCAATCCAAAGCTCTCTTTCCTTATGACTTTGGCATTGTTCTCGCTTGCCGGAATCCCTCCGTTTGCGGGAATGTTCTGTAAGTTCTTCGTCTTCATGGCAGCAGCCAAGGGCGGTTCCACACTTGCATACGCAGTAGTATTCATAGCCTTGTTGAACACTGTACCGTCGCTCTACTATTATCTGAAGATAGTAAAGTGCATGTACATCAACAAGACCGATCAGCCATTGCCAACCTTCAAGAGCGACTGCAACACACGTCTCGCCCTTGCTTTGTGTACAGCCGGTGTATTGCTCTTCGGAGTATGCAGCTGCATCTATGACTGGCTTGCACAGGCAGCAGGAATGTAGTCGATGTAGAGGGAAAATATCCTTCATATAAAACGTCTGGAGCTTCTGGAATATCCTTTGGATTGTTTCCTTCAAGAGCTTCAGGCGTTTTTGTATTCTTGCGGGTTGGATTTCGTAGTTGCTTTGTCACGAATCAATAGGGCACTTGGAATGTATAATACAATTGTAGCGTGGGATGTATGGATGTGTCAGTAGCTTCTTGGTACGTCTTAATGCAAAAAAAAGGAAGAAGACATTTCTGCCTTCTTCCTATAAATCTTTTTGATTGTAATTTTCTGTTTCTTTGAGCGGTAAACGAGGCTCGAACTCGCGACCCCCAGCTTGGGAAGCTAGTGCTCTGCCAACTGAGCTATTACCGCATTCACCTTCTTGAGCCGATACCGGGATTCGAACCCGGGACCTACGCATTACGAATGCGTTGCTCTACCAACTGAGCCATATCGGCGACGCTTTACATCCTCCTGTTAAAGGAAATAGATGCCCTTTTCGTCAGATTCGGGTGCAAAGGTAACATTTATTTTTTGATACTCAAAATCTTTTGGAGGTTATTTTTGATACTTTTTTGTTTCTTCCAAAACTTTCTTCAAGTATTCGCCCGTTATGCTCTCTTTACATTCTGCCACCTCCTCTGGTGTGCCTGTGCAGACGAGTTCTCCTCCGGCGTTACCGCCATCAGGGCCAAGGTCGATAACGTAGTCTGCATATTTTATCACGTCCATGTTGTGTTCTATCACCAGGATGCTGTGGCCGCGCTTGATAAGAGAGTCGAAGGCCATAAGCAGTTTATGGATGTCATGGAAATGCAGACCCGTAGTAGGCTCGTCGAATATGAACAGGGTAGGGTCAGCTTTCTCCTGGCCGATGTAGTAGGCGAGCTTTACGCGCTGGTTTTCTCCGCCCGAAAGGGTGGATGAACTCTGTCCGAGCTTGATGTAGCCCAGTCCTACGCTGTCGAGCGGGGCAAGTCTCCTGACTATTTCCGACTGCTTGTTGGCCGTGAAGAATTCTATGGCCTCGCTCACGGTCATGTTGAGGATATCATCAATGTTCTTTCCGGCGAAGCGTACCTCGAGAATATCGTGCTTGAAGCGTTTGCCGTGACATGCGTCGCACTCCAGTTCAAGGTCTGCCATGAACTGCATCTCCACTGTTATTACTCCCGTTCCCTTGCATTCTTCGCATCTTCCGCCCTCGGTATTGAAAGAGAAATGTTTTGCCGTGAATCCCATTTGCTCTGACAGGGGCTGTTCTGCCATCAGTTGGCGTATGGCATCGTATGCCTTGACGTATGTCACGGGGTTTGAACGGGTGCTCTTGCCGATAGGGTTCTGGTCTACCATCTCCACATGTTTCACCATCTTTATGTCGCCCGATATTGATGAGTATTCGCCTGGCGGGTCTGCCACTTCGTCGAGCTGGCGTTTCAGGGCGGGGTATAGGATCCCCTTCACGAGTGAAGACTTGCCGGATCCGCTGACTCCAGTCACTACGGTCATGACGTTGAGCGGAAAGCTGACGTTGATACCCTTCAGGTTGTTCATCCTTGCGCCTTCAATCCGGACGGACAGGTTCCATTTTCTTCTTGTATCAGGCACGGGTATGTGTTCTTTGCCCAGCAGATAGCGCACGGTGTGGCTTTCTGGGTATTGTTGCAGTGTCTCATCGCTTATCGACGAAGGATTTCCTTCGAAAACCACTTTACCACCTAGTCTGCCGGCATCAGGGCCGATGTCTATCAGATGGTCGGCTGCGCGTATCATGTCCTCGTCGTGTTCCACAACTATGACGGTATTGCCAAGCGACTGAAGCTCCTTGAGAACGTGGATAAGCCTGAATGTGTCTCGGCTGTGGAGTCCGATGCTCGGTTCGTCGAGTATGTATAGCGAACCCACAAGACTGCTGCCGAGCGATGTGGTGAGGTTGATACGCTGGCTCTCACCGCCGCTCAGTGTGCTTGATTGCCGGTTGAGTGTGAGGTAGCCCAATCCCACTTCCACGAGGAAATTTATCCTGTTTTTGATTTCCAGCAGCAGGCGTTTTCCCACGGTGGCATCATGTGGGTTAAGGGTGAGGTTGTCAAACCATTCTTTCAGGTTTTTTACGGGCATGTCCACAAGGTCAGAAATGCTCATGCCGTTGATTTTCACGTATTCAGCCTCCTTGCGGAGCCTTCTTCCGTGGCATGTCGGGCATATCGTTTTCCCGCGGTATCGGCTGAGCATCACGCGGTATTGAATCTTGTATTGGTTCTCCTTAAGCATTCTGAAGAATTCGTCGATGCTTACACGGTCGTATTTGTCTCGCTTGCTGTCGGAGGGCAGACCATGCCATAGCCAGTCCTTGTGCTTCTGCGACAGTTTGTAGTATGGCTCAAAGATGGGGAATTTGTCTATTGCCGCCCTGCGCAGGAACTCCTTCTTCCATTCGCCCATCTTCTCCCCGTGCCAGCATTGCACGCAACCGTCATAGACGCTGAGCGAAGTGTTTGGAATCACAAGTTTTTCGTCGATGCCTATCACCATGCCGAAGCCTTCGCATTCGGGACATGCGCCTAGAGGCGAATGGAATGAGAACATACCATCGGACGGTTCCTCAAAGGTCATCCCGTCCGCCTCGAAGCGTGTGGAGAAATCATACACGATATTTGCAGGCAATATGGATATGCGGCACGTGCCGTCACCCTCGTAGAATGCCGTTTCCACCGAGTCTGTGAGACGTGAGAGAGTTTCCGCTGTCTCTTCCCAGGCCATACGGTCAACCACGGTCCATAGCTTCTCGTCTTCGCAGAAGGTGCAGTCTTCTTCGTTTTCCAGAAGATTTTCAATCCTCTGGAAATCGCCTTTGCATAGTATCCTCGTGTAGCCTTGCTGCAGGAGCATTGTGAGCTGCTGTTGCAGGGTTCTGCCTTCGGTCCTTTTAATCGGAGCGAGAACCACGAAGCGCGTACCGGTGGTGAAGGTCTTGACTTTGTCAATCACGTCTTCTACGGTGTGGCGTTTTACTTCTTCGCCGCTTATCGGCGAGAACGTGTGGCCGATGCGTGCAAAAAGCAGACGCAGGTATTCGTATATTTCAGTGCTTGTGCCCACGGTTGACCGTGTGTTTCTTGAAATAACTTTCTGCTCTATGGCTATTGCGGGGGGGAGCCCCTTTATGTAGTCGCATTTGGGCTTGCTCATCCTGCCGAGAAACTGTCTGGCGTAAGCCGAAAGGCTCTCCACGTATCTGCGGTGCCCCTCGGCATACAGGGTGTCGAAGGCAAGCGAAGACTTGCCCGAACCCGATACTCCGGCTATGACTATGAATTTGTTTCTTGGAATTTCAAGTGAGACATTCTTCAGGTTGTTCACCTGTGCGTTTTTTATATATATGCAGTCGTTCATTGTCGTTGATGATGTATATTCGTGCAAAAATAGCTTTATTTCCCGACATGGCAAAGCATTCGGCTGTCGATATTTCCTTTTTTTTGTCGTTAAGGGAAGGCTGTAAAGGATATGCATTATCCGTGGTTTCTGAAAATTCTATTTCCTGATGCCCGGCATGTGAGCATCGGTAGCCCGGATGAGGAGTCGTATCTTGGGCAATTGTTCTTGTTTTTCGAAATCATCCCTTGCCACCAACCGGAAACATCATTGCCCGTACTTATATAGTGTGGCTGGCGTTCGGATAGCTGCAAAAAAAAAGAGTGCGGCCAATTGACCGCACTCAACCAACACAAAAACTAAACTAGACTTAATTAGACGAACATAGACTTTCACAAGCCTCATGTTGTCGATGCAAATATACGGCATTTTTTTCAATGCTGTATACTTTTATCCCTTTTTTTTTATTATTTAATAGTTAAAAATTACAATTTTGTTGTTTTTGATAACAAATAATGGTCTAAAACGGTCATTGCGGCCATTGATTCCACTATCGGAACGGCTCTTGGCGGTACGCAAGGGTCGTGTCTGCCATGTGCCTTGAAAGTGGTTCCTGTTCCGTGGATGTCTACCGTGTTCTGGTTTTTCAGCAATGTGGCTATTGGCTTGAAGGCAATACGGAAGTAAATGTCGTTTCCGTTGCTTATTCCGCCCTGTATTCCTCCGCTGTTGTTTGTACGTGTGCGGATTGTTCCGTTGTCATTGCAGAATGCATCGTTTTGTTGGCTTCCCGTCATTTTGACACCATCGAATCCGGCTCCGAATTCTATTCCCTTTGCTGCGTTGATGCTGAGCATGGCGTATCCGAGCGAGGCATGAAGCTTGCTGAATTCAGGCTCGCCCAGTCCTATTGGACAACCTTTTATCACGCATGTTATTGTACCGCCGATGGTGTCGCCCTGGGCTTTGACCTTCGTGATGAGATTCTCCATCTCCTTGGCTTTGTCTGGGTCGGGGCATCTCACGGCGTTGTTTTCGATGAGGGTAGGTGAGTATTTGCGGTAGTCGTTCTCGAGTATGATGTCGCCCACCTGCGAAGTGTATGCATAGATGGAAATGCCGAGTTTGTTGAGTGCGAGTTTTGCCAGTGCTCCGCCTACGCATCGGCTTATTGTGATGCGTGCCGAGGAGCGTCCGCCGCCCCTGTGGTCTCTTGTGCCGTATTTGTTGTAGTAGGTGTAGTCGGCGTGTGATGGACGGAATATTTCGCGCATATCCTCGTAGTCGGCGGAGTGATGGTCGGTATTCCTCACTATGAACCCTATGGGACAACCTGTGGATTTTCCTTCGAATATACCGCTGAGGAATTCCACTTTGTCTGTTTCATTGCGACTTGTCGTTATGCTGTTCTGTCCGGGGCGGCGTCTGTCGATTTCGCTCTGTATGAAATCCATGTCTATGTCAATGCCGGCCGGGTAGCCGTCAACAACTCCGCCTATGGCCGCTCCGTGGCTTTCGCCGAATGTCGTGAGTGTGAATATGTTGCCGAATGTGTTGTGCATAAAGTAGTTGAGTTTAGAATTATGTATGTCGGCTTGTCGCCGAGTCTTGGATACATGGCTTAGAGTTTGGAGTAGTGGACGAATCCTTGATGTGATAATTCAAAATCGCAGTAGAGCGAAAATAATTCTAAACTCTTTACCCCAAACTCTAAATCCTATTGTTTATTTGCATCCGCCACCGCAGTTGCAGTCGCCTCCTCCGCAGTCACCTCCGCAGTCGCTGCAGTTTCCGCCGCATCCTCCGGTCATGTGGTTTATGAGGTTTTGTATTTCTTCGTTAGTAGCTTCCCTTGACTCGATGACAGATCCTATAAAATGTAATCCCTTGCCTGCGAGTGGGTGGTTGAGGTCAACCTTAACCTTATCAGAACCGATTTCCAATACCTTGCCGAGGAAGCGCTGGCCATTTTCGTTCTGCAGTGGGATGATGGCGTCAACGAAGATGTGTTCCTCATCGAGCTTGCCGTCAATGTAGAACATTTCCTTATCGAGGTCAAGTACTCTTTCTGCTTCGTGCTCGCCATAAGCCTGCTCCTTGGATAGAGAAAAATCGAAGTCTGCGCCCTGCTCCAGATCAGCCACTGCTTTTTCGAAGTCGTCAAGGGCAAGTCCCATTCCGCTAATGAACTGGAATGGTCTTTCTGCAGGAGCTTCCTCAATCATGTTCTCTGTGCCGTTTTCATTTGTGTACAGCTTGTAGGCTACGGCGATGTACTTGTTTGTCTTTTTTTCCATTATGTTGCTTGTTTTTATATTTTATCAATCTCGCTTCCTTTTAGTCCGGTTATTTCGGCTATTGTGGAGTTCGGCATGGACATGGATTTCAACTTTCTTGCGATTGCTGTTTTCTCTTCTTGTTGACCTTCCAGTCTTCCTTCCTTTCTTCCGATTTCCTTTCCGATTTCTCGTCCTTCTTCAAGTCCTTCGTCTCTACTTGTTTCCAATACGCTTCGTTGGAACCTCAGATTCTCCATATGCTTGATGTAGGCGCGCTTTTCTTCAATCGACAGACTGTCTATGCGGAGGCATTCTTTGGCCTGTGCAAGTCCTGCTGCCGTCGGCTCCTTTTCAATGGTTCCGTTCTTCAGAAATTCGAGCCATTCGTCAAGGGGGGTGTGGCGATTTTGTCGAAGTCGTTCACTCTGAGAATATAGTATTCGGGGAACAAGGCTCCTGCGCTTTTCCTGTTTTCAGGCTTGGGCGTTTCAATATTGAAGAATTTCTTGTTTTGCCTTGCCGATAGCTTTAGTATGTCGGCAGGGTTGTGCACCCCTCTGAATTCGGTCTTTCCGTGGTAGACATAGTCTCCGCCTTGTCCGAGTTCGAAATACACGATGTTTATGGAGTACACTTTTCTCACTTTTTCATATTCATCACCCAGATCAATGTATTCGGTTATGACTTTCGAAACGCCGTACAGCATACGGTGGAAATATGAAAGTTCCCTTGTGTTTTGAATCTCTATTATCGTGAGTTCTTTTTTTTCGCTTTCTGCCAGGATATCAACCCTGTTGAATTTATCGTTGATGTCTTCTTGGTTCCCCTCGCTTTCGAGAAATCTCACTATGGTGTATTTCCTTCCCAGGAGGGTTTCTATGAGTCCCTCAAGCACGGCGTGGTTTGCCTTGTTGCGCAAAAGCCGTTTCATGGCCCAGTCAAATCTGATGTAATTCTCCATAAATGAAATTTTATTTTTGCAAAAATACTATTTTTATTCCGTGCTTGCAAGGTTTGCTGTATAAGTAACCATTAAAAAATGACTTTCTGCAATTTTCTTGATTGGCGGATAACAAGAAAAGGAAGAATTGTCAGTCCTTCCTTTTCTGTGGGTATGTCTGTTCCTTCGTTTTCTTCCCTTGCGAAGACAACCGTTGTCAATCATTCAATTGTTTTATCGTAGCCTCTACGCGAGTTTTGCTTGTCACGAGGATATTTTCCTCGTCTGCGCCTTTCGCACCCATATATATGTTTGAACACATGTTTTTCATATTGCTTTTTACGCTTATGCGGGCAGAGAAATGGTATTCGTGTATTCCTGTTTCTTCGTATATCTGTCGTATGTTGTCTTCCGTCACACCGCTTCCGGCAAGGAGCGTGATGCGTCCATCGGCTTTCTCTTTGAGTTTGGCCAGTAGGGTAGTGCCCTCGATTGCTTTTGGTTGCTGTCCGGAAGTAAGGATTCTGTTGCAGCCTAGATCTATGATGTCTTCCATTGCTTGGAATGGATCAGTTGTGCGGTCGAATGCGCGATGGAACGTTACCGACATGCCTTTGGCGCATTCCATGAGCCGTCGGTTCTGCTCCATGTCTACGGAGCCATCGGCTTTGAGGCAGCCGAACACGACGCCGTCTGCTCCAAGTTCCCGACACATCCTTATGTCTTCCTCCATGCGCTCTATTTCTAAAGGCGAATATAGAAAGTCGCCGCCACGGGGACGGATGATGATGTGTAGACGGGTGGAGGTGAGCAGTCGCCTGGCTACCTTTATTTCACCATAAGATGGTGTTGTGCCGCCCTCGGGTATTCCAGCGCAAAGTTCTACGCGGTCAGCACCGCCCTCTTGTGCTGCCCAACAGCTTTCTACGCTGTTGGCGCATATCTCAAATTTGAAATCACTCATTGTTTCTGTTATTTGTCTTTATTACTGTAACGCTGGGGCATTTCTTCATTACTTCGCCTCCCATCCCACTGCTGCGGCTCCAAGGATAGCGGCTGTGCCGTCTTCCAGTCCGCTCTGAAGGAATTTCGCTTTTCCTTTATATAGGTTCAGAACGTATTTGTCGTATGCCTCCTTTGCCGGTTTGAGCAGAAAATCGCCAGCCTTGGCGAGTCCACCGAAGAACACGAATGCCTCTGGACTGAGAAAAGTGGCGAAGTTGGCACATGCTTTGCCCAATGTCTCCCCCGTGCGCCTGAGCACTTCCTGGGCAAGGCAATCACCATGCTCGGCGGCATTGTAGATGTCAAGAGTTGTAATCTGGTCAGATGGAATTTCCTTCAATTGTGATTTTCCCTCGTATTGGACAGTCATTTCCTTTGCAGTAATGATAACACCTCTTGTTGAGCAATACATGTCGAGACATCCGCTTCTGCCGCATCCACACGGTCTGCCGTTATCGAAATCTATTATTGTATGTCCCAGTTCTCCGGCAAATCCGTCACATCCGTATATCAGTTGTCCGTTGGCGACTATACCGGATCCAACGCCGGTGCCGAGTGTGATTTCGATGAAATTCTTCATTCCCTGGGCTGCTCCATAGTGCATTTCGCCCAAAGCGGCTGCCTTGGCGTCGTTTGTTATGGCAACGGGGATTCCCAGACTGTCGGCAAACATCTTGGCCAATGGCACCACACCCTTGGCCCATCTGATGTTAGCGGCGTGTTCGATGGTTCCGTCGTTATAGTTGCCGCAAGGTGCTCCGATGCCCATAGCCCTGATATTGCCAAGGCCTCCGGCAATGACTGCCATCTCGTTGATTGCCGTAACGGCCGCATCCACGAACTCCCAGTCGTATTCAAAGTCCTGGGTTGCAACAATAGTGGTTGTCTTTATATCGTTCTTTTCGTCAACCAATCCGAACACGGCATTCGTTCCGCCGAGGTCAAGACCGATTACGAAGGGCTTGTTCTTCATATGGCAGATGTTTTTATTGTAATTATATTTAGGATAAGTAATTCCGTTTGTATTCTCGCTTTATTTGCTGTCTGTTCTGCTTCCACTCAGGGCATAATATAATATGTATAATGTTGAGAGGAGAGGTATGCAATATGATGCCATGTATGAAACGTGGTCGGAAATCAGATTCTGTATGAGCGGCATTATGCCTCCGCCTACAACCATCATCATGAATATTCCTGATGCAAGTGCTGTGTATTTGCCCAATCCCTCTACTGAGAGGTTGAATATGCATGACCACATCACTGAAGTGCATAATCCGCAGAGCATCAGAAGCAAAGCTGCTATCGGTAGATTGAGTACAGCGAATGCCTTGCCGGTGAACACCGGGATAGCAAAAGTTATACTGTTGCCGGATATTATTGCCGTAAATGTGAACAATGCGGCAATGGATGCTGTGGCGGTAAGCATTCTGCGGCTTGAAATCTTGTCGGCAATCATTCCGCCGAAGAATCTTCCTACGAGCATAAGAAACCAATATGTTGCAGCCACGAATCCGGCTGCGGCTGTGGCTTCACCCAATCCGGAGCCTCCTCCTCTTGCCGTTGTATCGGAGAGATAGAAGAATAATGTGCCTGGTATGCCCACTTCTGTTCCTACATACAGGAAGATGGCGATGGCTCCAAGTTTGAAATTCTTGAAGTCCCATGGGGATTTGTCTATGTGTGAATTGTCGTTGCCCTTTATTTCGGGGTTGCTTATAGGTAGGAAAGAAAGAATAAAGAATGTTGCCGCAAATACTCCCATTGCCATGAAGAGCACTATGTTTACGTCAACGATCTTTGTTTGTGAAGATACCGTACCAATAAGCGAACCGACGAGCATCGGTGTGAGTGTTCCGGCAAGGGAGTTCAGTGTTCCGCCTATCAGGTTTAGCTGGTTGCCTTTGTTGCCACCGCCACCAAGAAGATTTATCATCGGGTTTACCACAGTATTAAGCATACATACGGCGAATCCGCATACCAACGCACCGGCAAGATAAACTGCAAAGCCCATTATATCTGTTGCGCAATGTCCGGAGAGGTATTGCAGTATTATTCCAAAGAATCCTGTGGCTATTCCGCAGAGCGCCGTCTGTTTGTAGCCGAACTTCATGAGCATTTTTCCAGATGGTATGCCAAGGAAGAGGTAGGCAAGGAAATTCATGGCGTTTCCGAGCATTCCGATGGTATTGGCGTTGGCATTTTCGGAAAAAGTGTTTTTCCATATTACACCGATTGGTGCGGCAAGATTTGTTACGAAGGCAATCATGCCGAATAGAAACATCATGGTGATAATTGCGATGGTGTTTTTGCTTTGTCTCATAATTGTGTAGTAAGAATTTTCATAAGATAATTTTTTTCGTTCGGCAAATGTACGCAATAATTTGTTAATACATGAATTTTCTTATGAGAAAGTTGCTTCGTGTTCTGCTTGTCTATAAAACCGAACAGTCTTTCATTTTGATATTTAATTTTTGTTATATCTGACATAAGGTTACTTAATGACGCTTGACGTAGGTTAAAATAACCACTGTTAACGCAAACAATATAATAAAGTATTTGCTTGGATTGTGCCTTTTATATACCTTTGCAATGTCGAAAGAGAATAATGATTCCGTCGAAATGCGGAAAATCAGACTCATGAAAGCAGGACAAATATTGTTTTATTTATAAAGAACATACATAGTTATATTATATAAGGTTTAAAGATTAAAGGATAACCGGTTGAGGCGATTCGTGAGAAGAGTGCCGATTCCATTAAGTATTAATTAAAAATTAAGGATTATGAAAAGATTGTTTTTAACTGTCATGGCTGTGCTCAGCATGACTATGACATTTGCGGAGAACGAAGAGTTGAATACGGTAAGCAAAGCAGATGCTTACAAGATGACTGTCAATTACAGTAGATTGGCTGATGCGCTTGGTTTGTCGCTCGACCAGCAGGAGGCTGTACAGGATATTCATTCTGAGTTCTGTGCTGACATGTATAATGCAGGAATTTCTGGTACAGATGAGCGTAAGGCTCTTGTGAAGAAGGCATTGGAAAAGGACTTGAAGCACATGCGTTCGGTTCTTTCAGACAATCAGTATCGTACTTACTTGATGTTGCTCAACACGACAATTGTAAATCGAGGATTGAATAAGTGATTTGAACTTCTATAGATTTGAAAAGGGGACGTTGTTGGTTTATATTCCAGCAGCGTCCCCGTTTTTTCGTATTATTGATAAACAGAAAACCGCAATCCGAAATGCGTTGCTTGCATTATGGGTTGCGGTCTGTATGTTATTGGTTAATCCTCCTCTGGAGTGATGAGTTTGTAACCCTTGCCGTGGATGTTGATGATTTCAATCTGGTCATCATCCTTGAGGTGCTTGCGCAGCTTGGTGATATAGACATCCATTGAGCGGGCGTTGAAATAGTTGTCGTCAATCCAGATGGTCTTCAGTGCGAAATCACGCTGCAGAATCTCGTTGGCATGGCTGCACAGCAGGGCGAGGAGCTCGTTCTCCTTGGTTGTCAGTTTTGTCTGCTTGTCGCCAATTGAGAGAAGCTGCTTCTGTGTGTCGAATGTGAAGCGGCCTATGTGGTAAAGCGTGTTCTCCTTGTTCTTCTTTCCACGTACACGGCGCAGAATTGCTTCAATACGGAACACGAGTTCTTCCATTGAGAACGGCTTCGTAATGTAGTCGTCAGCACCGATCTTGAAACCTTCCAAGATATCCTCCTTCAGAGTCTTTGCCGTGAGGAAGATGATTGGGATTTCTGCATTTGCCTGTCTGATATCCTGAGCCAGTGAGAATCCGTCCTTCTTCGGCATCATCACGTCAAGTACGCAGATGTCAAACTTTGTCTTCAGAAAAGCCTTGTAGCCGGCTTCTCCGTCTGGACACAACTCTGCGCTATAACCTTTTGCCTGTAGATATTCACGAAGCAGCATTCCGAGGTTCTCGTCGTCTTCGCAAAGCAAGATTTTTAATTTGTCGTCCATAATTCTTAAATTTTATAGTTAATATTCATTTTGTTCGCTTGTCTCTTTGATTACCGGCAGTTCGATGATGAATGCCGTACCTTTTCCTTTTTCGCTCTCGGCGTGTATTTCGCCTTTATGCAGTTCTACTATTTTCTTCACGTATGCCAATCCGAGTCCGAAACCTTTCACATCGTGTACGTTTCCCGTATGGACTCTATAGAACTTCTCGAAGATTTTTTTCAGATTTTCTTTCTTCAGTCCAATGCCATTGTCTTTAACCTTCAGATACAGGTGTGAGTCGTCGTTCCAGGTCTTGATATTCAGTTCGACGCTTCTGTCCGGATGTTTGTATTTCACGGCGTTGTCAAGGAGGTTGAAGATGACATTGGTGAAATGCATCTCGTCTACATATATTGTAGGATTCTTTGCTTTCAGTTCCGTGGATATATGTCCGCCAGTGTGTTCCACTCTCAGTGTGAAAGTATTTGAAACGCTTTCCACAAGTTCATTCAGGTTGAGTTTCTTTTTCTTGAAGATTGCCTTCTGGCGGTCGAACATCGACATCTGCAACACTTTCTCCACAAGGAAACGCAGACGCTTTGATTCATCGTTGATGACTCCTCCAAGATGCTTCATCAACACAGGACTCTTCGTTACGCTGTCGTCGTTGAGCATCTGGGCGGCAAGCGAAATGCTGCTTATCGGAGTTTTCAGTTCATGCGTCATGTTGTTGATGAAGTCGTTCTTGATTTCCGTATAGCGTTTTTGGCGGAATATCACCACTATCGTGAATATGAACGTGATGAGCAGCACAACGGTGAACACTATAGATGGTATCATGAAACGCACGCTGCTGAATATGTAGTTGTTCATGTCTGGGAAATGTATCTTCACGATTCCCGACTTGTTCATAGGGTCATTTCTGAACAACACCTGTGAATAGCAATACTCCTCACCTTCGTCGCTGTAGTCCGGACAGCGGTATTGTTCTCTTCCGTCCTGTGTGGAAACCGTGAAATGGTATGGCATGTTCACACCGTTGTTCATCAGCTCTGTCTTCAGGTCCTGATCCAGGAGCTTGAAGTTGACCCTTTCCTTCAGAGGTTTGTCTGAGGCTGTATATAATATATTGTATACCACCTCGTCGAGGAGGGCCTTCTGATATACATAGCGGTTTTTCACAATCTCCCTCATCGATTTTGTCGCTTCGGATATGGAGTTCTTGTCGCTTCTCAGAATCATAGCCTTTGGCATTGACGAAGGCTTGATGGTTAGAGTCTTCAGCTCAAACGAAGAATAGACATTTCCGTTCTTGTCCGTCACGGCATATTGATGGGAGTGCTGCACGGTTCCGTCGGGCATTCCGGTGCGTGTCCCCACAGAGTCGTTCTTGTATGCCCTGCGCTCGGTCTCGTTGACGTCGCGTTCCAGGTATCTCAGTGTCTCATTGAGCTCCAGGTTTCGCGCAGCCTGATAGAGAGCCTTGTTGACAGACTCATCCAGCTGCTCTTTCTTCATCTTAATCATGGCGTCCATGTATTTAAGCTGAAGGAACAGCAGGGCAAGAAACGAGAAGCCCATTACTACAGCTATTGTCCAAATTGTTCTTTTCTTCATGCCGCAAATTTATAGAAAATGGCATAATGAGAAAACATTTAAGTTAAATATATTTAGAATGTTTTGCTCTATTAACAAAAACGATGGATTCTGCTTGATAATTATTAAGTTGTGTACGGCGTAGGATAATGCTTTAAACAACAATAATTGGCTCTGCCGTTAAATTCATAGACAGTAAATTATGATTGGGTAAGGCTGGCTCTTGCGGGTTGAAATATTGAGTTGTCAATAAACTGAAATAACAGTACCAGAAAAGCAAAGCATTCTGGTACCGATAGTGCAGCATGGCTATACTCGTAGTATAACAATGCTATACTCGT
>ULRN01023897.1_pt1 | contig 38812 bp, 39 predicted proteins | sample 1955461 | NCBI WGS metagenome assembly ULRN01 (sample SAMEA4835683, study PRJEB28245) | human gut metagenome | biome: gut microbiome; material: fecal sample | place: Denmark | collected 2008 | reverse complement strand
AATCAAGCGCTCTAGCCAAGCTGAGCCACACCCCGTAAGTGCTTTGCTGTTTCTCTATTTCATCAACAGCAAGATTTATTATATAGAATCGTCCTTTAAATGTCAACAACTTTTTTCAACTTTTTTTATTTTTCTTGAACACTTTGTCGCAAATCCCCTGTTTATGCGGTTTTTGATCTTATTTTTTTTTATTATCCTTTTTTATTTTTCTTAGACTTACTAAAAAAATCATAGGAAAAAGCCGCTAATTGTATCAAAAAAAGAACACCAAAAACAGGTGTTCTTTCTTCGTTTCAGTTTCCTATATGAAGCTTTCTTATTCTACTTCCTCGATGTCTTCTTCTTTCACATCCGTATCATCTTCTTCATCGAAGAAATCATCGTCAAAATCATCATCAAAGTCTTCATCAAAATCATCCATATAATCTGGTGTCAGATATTTATATACCGCAAATGCGATTCCTGCAACTGCTGCGATCGCTCCGATGATCGCTAACGCCCAAACGATTTTGTTATCTTCTTTTTCTTTTTTTGTTGCAATGATGTCTGAAACTTTTGCCATTTCTAAAAGATCACTTAATTTTTCCATGCCGCTCATTCCTTTCTTATGCGTTTTCTTTATTATATCACTTCTAACTATATTTTACTAACTTTTTCGTTCATTTTATTCGACTTTTTTTAGTTTTGCAAAGGATGCGAACATTTTTTTCACTCCTGCTTTCTCAAAGTCTACTGTTACCTCGTAATCACGGCCTCCAGAGACAATTTCAAGCACTTTTCCTTTTCCAAATTTTATATGTTTCACCATATCTCCAACATCATATGGTAAAGTATCCATTTTCGTTGAAGTAAATGATTTTGCTTGATATGGTTTTCTAAATCGATTACTGCGATTTGATGAAAACAATGCTTTATCTGGACGTTTTTCTTTGAAGTTGACCCCTGTGTCTAACTGTAATAGCTGTTCCGGAATCTCATCGATAAACCGTGAAACTTTATTAAACTGAGTTCTTCCTTGCATCATTCTTCGTTTTGCCGCACTTAAATAAAGCTTTTTCTTTGCTCTTGTGATTCCTACATAGCAAAGACGTCTTTCTTCTTCCATATCGTCATCATCTTCAGACATCACCGTCATATAACTTGGGAAGATTCCATCTTCCATACCACAAATAAATACGTATGGAAATTCCAGACCTTTTGCACTATGCAGTGTCATTAATACAACCCTGTTATCTGAATCTTCTAGATTATCAATATCTGCAACCAATGCGATCTCTTCTAATAATTCTGACAGACTCGCTTCTTCTGCTTCCTGTTCATATGTTACAACTTTATTTAAAAGCTCATTGATATTTTCAATTCTTCCTTCAGCTTCTTCCGTTTCTTCAGCTTTCAGATTCGCAATATATCCTGTTTCATCTGTAATATACTTAAATAATTCTTCCAGCGACCCTTCCTGCATCTTGCGTCTGAATTCACGGATCAGATCAGCAAATCCATTGATCTTTTTCTTTGCATTTCCCAATGTATCAATGCTATCCGCAGAAAAGCATGCATCTAAAAAACTAATATTATGCTCAACTGCATACACATTGATCTTCTCGATTGTTGCTGCACCGATCCCTCGTCTTGGAACATTGATGATCCTTCGCACTGCCAGATCATCCAGCCCATTATCAACAACTTTTAAGTAACTCAAAATATCTTTCACTTCTTTTCTCTGATAGAAGTTTGTGCCTCCCACAATACGGTATGGAATATTTTTGATCATAAAACTTTCTTCAAATACACGAGACTGCGCATTAGTACGATAAAGGATCGCCATATTTTTATAATCATAACCTTCTTTGGATAGATCTTCAATCTCATGAATGATCTTTCTTGCTTCTTCATATTCTGTTCCATACTGATGGAATTCGATCAGATCCCCTTCTTCGTTCTCAGTCCAAAGTTTCTTCGTTTTTCTTCCCTTATTGTGTTTGATCACCTCATTCGCTGCATTTAAGATATTCTTCGTGGAGCGATAATTCTGCTCAAGTTTGATCGTAACTGCTTCTGGAAATACATTTTCAAAGTTTAAGATGTTCTTTACATTCGCACCTCTGAATTTGTAAATAGACTGGTCATCGTCACCTACAACGCAGAGATTCTGATATTTTCTTGCAAGCATACTGACTAACTGGAACTGGATCGTATTTGTATCCTGATACTCGTCAACCATGATATAACGAAATCTCTCCTGATAATAATCAAGCACTTCTGGATGGAACTGAAATAATTCCACGGTCTTAAAGATCAGATCATCAAAATCCAGTGCATTATTTGCCTTTAACTGCTTCTGATATTCTTTATAGATCTGTGCGATCTTTTTCTTCTTAAAATCATACTGATGTCTTGTTTCGTACTCGGAAGGTGTCATAAATTCATCTTTGGCAGAAGAAATCTCATTGATGATCCTTCTCTCTGGCATCATCTTTGTACCAATCTTATACTGCTTGCAGATCTGTTTGATCAGGGATTTCTGATCATCTGCATCATAGATCGTGAAACTGTTTCCATAACCAAGCTTATCAATATGCCTTCTTAAGATTCTCACACAAGTTGAATGGAAAGTACTGACCCAGATATGCTCTGCTCCAAATCCGACCAGATCATCGACCCTCTCTCTCATTTCCTTCGCTGCTTTATTTGTAAATGTGATCGCCATAATATGATAAGGATTCACACCCTGATCCATCAGATAAGCAATCCTGTGCGTCAACACACGAGTCTTTCCAGACCCTGCACCAGCAAGAAGCAAAAGCGGCCCCTCCGTACAAAAAACGGCTTCCTGCTGCTGTTCATTTAATGTATCATAAATTCCCATAGATAAATTCCTTTCTCAAAGCTTAACTGCTATTATACCTTATCAAGCGAAGCGAGTCCAGTCCGTTGCACCTGATGTTTTTTCTCTTGTCATATGGTTTGAATAACCGTATAATATAGTCATAAGATAAGGAGAAATCATTATGGAATTTGAAAAACAACTCGAAGAATGGATGAAACTCGATTATGTGCTTCCAGAAGACCTTCCAAACATCGAATTGTATATGGATCAGGTCACTACTTTTTTAGAAGAACAGCTAAAGAATACGAAGCGTTTCGAAGAAGATAAGATATTTACAAAAACCATGATCAACAACTATACCAAAAACCATCTTCTTCCACCTTCTAATAAGAAGAAATATTCCAGGAATCACATGATTCTTTTAATTTATATTTATTATCTGAAGAATTTTTTATCAATTTCAGATATTAAGAATCTGTTAGATCCTTTAAATGAACATTTTGATGATCAGGACTCAAAGAATTCTTTTTATACGATTTATAATGAGATTTTCAAGCTGGAACATGATCATAATACGGCGATCCGAGATTCGATCGCAGATGTATTTCATAAATCTGAGGCTACTTTTGCTGAATTAAAGGAGTCGAAGAAGAAAGAACAGCTGCAGCAATTTGCTTTTATTACACTTCTTGGATATGATATCTATCTAAGGAAACAGGTGATTGAGAAAATGATCGATGAACTCTATCAACCAGAGTCAAACAATAAAGCAGAAAAGAAAAAGAAGAAATAGGCATCTGCCTATTTCTTCATTCGTTTAAATACCATATCATAGCCATCACTTCCATAATTCAATGAACGATTCACTCGGCTGATGGTTGCCGTGGAAGCACCTGTCTTATCTGCAACTTCTAAGTATGTATGCTTATCATATAACATCGAAGCCACCTCAAATCTCTGAGCTAACGATTCTAATTCATTTACTGTACAAAGATCTTCAAAAAATGTAAAACATTCTTCTTCTGTCTCTAATGTCAGTACTGCCTGAAATAATCTTTTTGCCGCTTCTGTCTTGATTTTCTTGCTCATTAGCATTTACTCCCTTTCTGATCTTATAGTTCCACTATACTATATCAGAGTGTTAAAGTAAAGCAATATTTTCTTTATGCTTCTCCTACTGTTGTTTTCACAATACCAACTCTTTCAAGATATCCTCTTGTCTCAGATACAACATCTCCGTTCAACGCAAGCAGTGCTACAAGGTTCGGGAATGCCATTAATCCATTACAGATATCCGCAATAGTCCATACAGCACTAACTGTCATAAATGGTCCAATAAATACTGCTAAAATATAAAACCATTTGAACGCTGTGATAACGAATTTCTTTCCATTTACCAGGTATTCCAGACATCTTTCACTATAATATGCCCATCCAAGAATTGTTGTAAATGCAAAGAATACCAGACACATCATTAATACAAATGCTGATGCTTTTGCAGGGAATGGAAGTCCTAATGCAAATGCCTTTGTTGTGACTGCAACTCCTTCAAGTCCCATATCCCATGCACCTGTCATAACGATTGCAAGTCCTGTCATTGTACATACGATGATCGTATCAATAAATGTTCCTGTCATAGATACAAGTCCCTGACGTACTGGTTCATTTGTCTGAGCTGCTGCCGCTGCGATCGGCGCTGATCCAAGTCCTGCTTCGTTAGAGAAGATTCCTCTTGCAATACCTTTCTGCATTGCAACTGTCATAGCTCCGATTGCTCCACCTGCAACTGCTTTTAGTCCAAATGCTGACTGTACGATCTCAGCAAATGCTGCTGGTACCTGTGGTAAATGTGTGAATACAATGATCAGACAGACACCAATATATGTCACTGCCATAAATGGCACGATAACCTCTGATACCTTAGAGATTCTCTTGATTCCTCCAATGATAACAAGTCCTGCACAGATTGTTACGATAATTCCTGCTACAACAACGCTAATAGAATAATTCATTCCAAATAAGCTGATCGTATGTACATTGGATGGGTCAAAGAAGTTATTCACTGCTGATGTGATTCCATTTACCTGTGTAAACGTTCCGATTCCAAACAAACCTACCATTGTTCCAAATACACAGAACAATTTTGCAAGCCATTTAAAATTCTTACCCATTCCTTTTTCAATGTAATAGAATGGTCCGCCAAGTGTGTGACCATCTTCTGCGATCACTCTATACTTAACCGCTAACATTCCTTCAGCATATTTTGTTGCCATTCCAAAAAAGGCTGCAAGCCACATCCAAAATAATGCTCCTGGTCCACCTGCAACGATTGCTGTCGCACATCCTACGATATTACCAGTTCCGATTGTTGCTGAAAGTGCCGTACATAATGCACCAAAACTTGTAACTTCTCCTTCTCCATCATCTTCATTATGAAATACATAATGTAGTGCCTTTCCAAGATGTCTGATCTGTAGTCCTCGAAGCCTGACTGTCAATAAGATTCCTGTAAAAAGGATCAAGATGATGAGGGGCATCCCCCAGATAAAATTGTCGACGTTGTTTAGTACATCGTTTAGCGTGTTTAACATTTTTCATTCCTCCAAAAATAGATCTTTGCGAATGTAACCTTGAACAGCTTGATTTTTGCATATCTGAGTATACAAAAAAGAGCTGATTAAATCAGCTCTAAAGAGTATCGAATACATTGCTTATAAAGCTCTGTCCTTTTGCCTGAGAGATTAGTTTCCTAATAGAAACTGTACACCTTCGGCGCTCACTTATGAGACTCTCCAGAGTTCATTTCTTTTTGTTCATCAGAAAGAAATGCCTATGTTTATTTTTCTTATCCGCAATATTTACTTTATATGATGATTCTGATATTTGCAAGTATTTTTTTTAATAATCAGTCACTTTCAGCACACTATACAAAAACACTTGTCTTTCTATGGCATACATATGTAATATTTTCCATACAATATTTTTATCAGTTTCTTTGCTTTTTTCCTGCTGCTGTGTTAAACTGATTCAGATACGCTCAATGCGTATGGAAACATTAGTTAAAGGAGACAACTTATAATGAAGAAACACAAAAGAAGCACTTTCTCTGGAAAGCTTGGCTTTGTATTATCAGCTGCTGGTGCTTCCGTAGGGCTTGGAAACATCTGGAGATTTCCATATCTCGCTGCTAAATATGGCGGTGGAATCTTTTTACTTGTTTATATCATACTTGCACTGACCTTCGGTTACACCTTGATCATGGCGGAGACTTCTCTTGGACGCATGACAAGAAAAAGCCCTGTTGGAGCATTTGAAAGCTTTGGAAACTCACGTTTTATATCTATTGGTGGTTGGATCAATGCAATCATTCCGATCCTCATCGTTCCTTATTATTCTGTGATCGGTGGATGGGTGATCAAATACCTGATCGAATATTTTGCCGGACATAGTAAAACTTTAGCTGGCGATGCTTATTTTACGACATTTATTTCCAATGGGTGGTCTACAGAAATCTGTTTTATCATTTTTACATTATTTACACTTGGTATCATTTACGCTGGTGTACGAAATGGAATTGAGCGTGTATCAAGATTTATGATGCCGATCCTGATCGTTTTATCACTGATCATCGCTGTGTATTCTGTAACCAGACCAGGTGCTATTGAAGGGGTAAAATACTTTCTTGTGCCAAACTTTGATCATTTTTCATGGATGACCGTTGTATCTGCAATGGGACAGATGTTTTATTCTTTATCCATTGCAATGGGAATATTGATCACATTTGGTTCTTATATGAAGAAAGATACTTCCATTGAAAAATCTACAGAGAATGTTGAGATTTTTGATACTGCGATCGCGATCATGGCTGGACTTATGATCATTCCTGCTGTTTTTGCTTTCTCTGGCGGTAATGCCGAAACATTAAAGTCTGGACCTGCCTTAATGTTTATCACAATCCCGAAAGTTTTTGCAAACATGGGATTTGGAACTGCGATCGGTATTGTATTTTTCTTATTAGTACTGTTTGCAGCTGTGACAAGTTCGATCGCACTGACAGAAAGTGCTGTTTCGACGTTCGAAGATGAACTACACTGGAGCCGTAAAAAATCAACTGTGTTCATGGGAATGGTTATGTTACTGCTTGGAACGCTTTCCTGCCTTGGGTATGGACCTCTTGCGAATTTTAAGATTCTTGGAATGCAATTTCTTGATTTCTTTGATTTCATAACAAACTCTGTGATGATGCCGATTGCCGCGATCGCAACCTGCCTTCTGGTGTCAAAAGTTGTTGGAGTTGATAAAATAGAAGAAGAGATCACAAAAGACGGACAGGCATTTCGCCGTAAGAAGATTTTCTGTTTTATGATCAAATATCTGTGCCCGCTTTTTGCAGCGATCATTTTGATCAGCTCAGTTGCAAATGCTTTTGGAATTATCACAATGTAATTTCATATATGTGTACTACTACAAAAAGGATGGCTGATTTCTCAGCCATCCTTTTTATATGATCATCCTTTAAAGATTATGCTTCATCAATTGCTTTTCCGATGTCATTTCTCTTATATTTGTTTGCAAAATCAATCCATTCTGTTGCTTTGTAAGCATTTGCTCTTGCAGCCTTTAGATTTTCTCCTTTTGCTACAACACCTAAGACACGTCCTCCATTTGTCACGATCTTATCACCATCAAACTTTGTTCCAGCGTGGAATACATAATATCCATCTTTGTCTTTGAATATATCTAATCCTTTGATTTCGAATCCTTTATCGTATTTCTCTGGATATCCGTCAGATGCTAAAACAACGCATACTGCTGCATTATCTTCAAATTCCAATTCTACATCAGATAATTTTCCATCAATGCAGGCTTCCATCACGTCGATGATATCATTCTTCATTCTTGGAAGAACAACCTGTGCTTCTGGATCTCCAAAACGTGCATTGTATTCTAAGACTTTTGGTCCGTCTTCTGTGATCATCAATCCTGTAAATAAGATTCCTGTAAATGGTCTTCCCTCAGAAGCCATCGCATCAATCGTTGACTGATAGACATATTTTTCACAGAATGCTTCTACTTCATCATTGTAGAATGGACTTGGAGAGAATGTTCCCATTCCTCCTGTGTTAAGTCCCTGATCTCCATCTTTAGCACGTTTATGGTCCTGTGCGGATGTCATACATTTGATCGTTTTTCCATCACAGAATGCCAGGACAGATACTTCTCTTCCTGTCATAAACTCTTCAATAACGATTTCATTACCAGCATCGCCAAACTGTTTGTCAAGCATTAATGTCTTAACACCTTCTTTAGCTTCTTCTAATGTATTACAGATCAATACACCTTTTCCAAGTGCTAATCCATCCGCTTTTAATACGATTGGCATCTTAGCTGTTTCTAAATATTTGATAGCTTCATCTGGATCTGTAAAATTCTCATATGCAGCTGTTGGAATCTTATATTTCTTCATCAGATCTTTAGAAAATGCTTTGGAACCTTCGATGATCGCTGCATTCTTTCTTGGTCCAAAAACACGCAGTCCTTCTGATTCAAATGCATCGACAACACCACCAACTAATGGATCATCCATTCCAATGATCGTAAGATCAATTGCATTTTCTTTCGCAAATGCAACCAGTTTATCGAATTCCATTGCTTTGATATTTACACATTCCGCAAATTCAGCAATTCCTGCATTTCCTGGTGCACAATAAATCTTGTCTACTTTTGGGCTTTTAGCGACAGACCATGCGATCGCGTGTTCTCTTCCACCGCTTCCTACGATTAAAACTTTCATCTTTCATTTCCTTTCTTTCGTGATCTGAATGATTTATAGATAAATGACTTTTCCTTCTTCGACTTTGATCCTTCCATTAGCAATGTCATCAATGGCTTTCGGCATAATAACCCATTCTGCCTGCTCCATGATTCTTCGCTGAAGAACTTCTGGAGTATCTCCCTGTTTGATCTCTACTGCCTTCTGGGCAATGATCGGACCTGTATCCGTTCCTTCATCGACAAAATGAACGGTTGCTCCAGAAACTTTAACTCCCCTTGCCAAGGCTTTCTCATGAACCTTCAATCCATAATAGCCTGTTCCGCAAAATGATGGGATCAATGATGGGTGAATATTGATGATCCTGTTTTCAAATTCATGAATGATCTTCTCCGGAATCACAACCAAGCATCCCGCAAGAACGATCAGATCAATCTTACGGTCTACAAGCTCGTTATACAATGCTTCGTTAAATAAATCTCTTGTCTCAAAATCTTTGGGAGAAAGTGCAACTGCTTCGATATCATGTTTCTTCGCACGCTCAAGTGCATATGCATTCTTATTATTGCTGATCACAACATCAATCTTCGCATTTGTGATGCTTCCATTCTCGATTCCATCGATAATGGCCTGAAGGTTTGTTCCTCCTCCGGAAACAAGTACTGCCACCTTTAGCATAAAGTAACTCCTTTTTCTCCAGCTTCCATATGCCCTACGATATATGGTGTATCTCCTGCTGCTTTGATCGCTTCCATTGTTTTGTCAACATCTTCTTTATCAACCGCAACAACCATTCCAAGTCCCATATTGAATGTGTTGTACATCATCTCTTCTGCGATATCTCCTTCTTTGGCAAGAAGTTTAAAGATTGCTGGTACTTCATAGCTGTCTTTCTTCACAACTGCTTTCATTCCTTCTGGAAGCATACGTGGGATATTCTCATAGAATCCACCACCTGTGATATGACTGCATGCTTTAACTGTAACTCCTGCATCTTTCACACTCTTTAATGCTTTTACGTAGATTCTTGTCGGAGCAAGTAATGCTTCTCCTAATGTTTTTCCTAATTCATCATAATATGTATTTAAAGATTCTTTACTCATATCAAATACTTTTCTTACTAAAGAGAATCCGTTGCTGTGAACTCCTGTAGATGCCATACCGATCAAGACATCTCCATCTTTTAAGTTTTCTCCTGTGATCAGGTCTTTTCTGTCACATACACCAACTGCAAATCCTGCAAGGTCATAGTCTTCTTCTGGCATAAGTCCTGGATGTTCTGCTGTCTCTCCACCGATCAAGGCTGCATCTGACTGTACACATCCTTCTGCTACACCGCTTACGATCTCAGCGATCTTTTCAGGATAGTTTTTACCGCAGGCAATATAGTCTAAGAAGAACAGAGGTTCTCCTCCTGCACATGCAATATCATTTACACACATAGCAACTGCATCGATACCGATCGTATCATGTTTATCAAGGATCATTGCAAGTTTTACTTTTGTTCCACATCCATCAGTTCCTGAAAGTAAGACTGGATCATCCATATCTTTGATCTTCTTTAAAGAAAATGCTCCGGAAAATCCTCCTAATCCACCAAGTACCTCTTCTCTCATGGTTCTCTTTACGTGTTCTTTCATCAGTTCTACAGATTTGTATCCTGCTTCAATATCCACGCCTGCTTTCTTGTAATCCATTGTTACTTCTCCTCCTGATTATTTAAAATATTGATCAATACCATTTGCAATGCCGTCTACCATCTTCTTCTGTGTCTGCTTCTTCTGCATCTGTTTATCTTCGGTCTTATTTGTCATAAATCCCATCTCTATCAGTGCCACTGGAATCTTACTCCAGTTTGTTCCTGTAAGATCGTCACGTTTTGATAAACCACGTTTCTTGAATTTGGTTGACTTACAATAACTGTCCAGTATATTCTTTGAGAGTTTTTTACTCTTCTTGCTTAATTTTGCTACATAAGGATTCTGCTGTGATGGGTATAGCACAGAAACACCACGAACATTCGCTGATGCTGCATCCGCATGTAGTCTGATACAGATATCAGCACCACTTTTATTTGCACGGATCGCTCTTTGCTTATTGCTAATGTTTACATTCTGTTTTCCTCTTATCATATACACATCATAACCGCGTTTCTTTAACTCTTTCTCAAGCTTTAATGCAATCTGCAGAGTTAATTTGGATTCTGGTACTTTCGTTTTGACTCCCTGCGTTCCGTATGCTACTTTGGGTTTACGCATCTTCGCGCCCGGTCCGATAGGTTCTGTCTTACTGTTTCCCTTTCCCTGGTGTCCTGCATCAATTGCAATCTTGTATGTCTTCTTTGTTTTTGCTGCACTTACTGGAAAACTTCCTGTAACTACAACCATACATACGCATAAAAACGCTGCAAGAATCTTCTTATTCATAATTTTTGTATCCAACTTTGTCAAGTTTCTCTGCTTTCTCTACAACTGACTGTTTCATCTCTTCGCTGTAAGCTTCTAATTTCTCAAGTAATTTCTCGTCTGATGTTGCAAGGATCTTCGCTGCAAGGATTCCTGCATTAAGTCCTCCATTGATCGCTACAGTCGCTACTGGTATTCCAGATGGCATCTGTACGATAGAATATAAAGAATCAACACCACCGAGATCGGAAGTCTTCATCGGAATACCGATAACTGGCATTGGGAATAAAGCTGCACACATACCTGGAAGATGTGCTGCCTTTCCAGCACCTGCAATGATCACTTTCACTCCACGGTCCTTCGCACCTTTTGCCCACTCAAAGAAAATATCTGGTTCTCTGTGTGCGGAAATGATCGTCATCTCAAAATCGATCCCCATCTGATCTAAAAACTCTGCTGCTTTTTTCATGATAGGCATATCAGAATCGCTGCCCATTACAATTGCTACTTTTGCCATGTTCTTTCTCCTTATCTTATGAAATTAACAAAAACTTCCCTTTCAGGATTTTATCTTTCTTATCATTGTACTGATTTAACCGATTTCCGTCAATGGTTCATTTAATGTTTCTGTACCAGAAAGTACAAATTTACCATCTTTGATCAGTAAAATCTCATCTCCGCCAAGGGTGATCGCACAAATAGAATCCAGTTCTTCATATGGAATCGTAATATCTGTGTGACACTGGAAATACTCGCCTTCTTTGGAGCATTCATTATATTTTGCAACGATTTCTTTACCATCTGGATTGTGAACTTCAGTTTCTTCACAATGACTGTAGCAAGTATCTCCCACTGCAAAATGAGGTCCCATCTTCTCAACGATCAGGATCGGAAGCTGATATAAGATATCATATGTCTTCGCCATCACATATGCTGTTGTGTTTGTTCCGATCGCAAACTCGCCCATTGGGAGCGTATCTCTGTTATATAAGAGATTCTCTTTGATAAATGTCTTATTTTCTTCCTCTGTTTTAAAGTTTTTGCATGTATATTCAGAAATCATTCCATCTTTAAAAGTAATTTCAAGGTCAATGAATTTCAGATCATTTAAATAGACTTCTCCAACATGCAGTACTCCATTGGTCCCTGTTAATTTTGGTGAGGTAAACACTTCTCCAACTGGAATATTGACATCTGCAAGGCAGTTTTCAAAATTCGTTTCTTTGGATGGATCATCCATCTCATGCATCGCTACGTATAGGTCGGTCTTATTCTTTCCTTTTCCTTTGATATGAACTTCCACTGCCTGATTCAGGGCATCGATCAAATGCTGCTGAATCTGTCTGTATTTGTCTTTATCCAATGTATTAACCTTCACGACTTCTTTAAAAATCTCTTCAAAGTTATCCCCGATCTCAGGAATTGGATATGAAATGATCGTAAAGCTCCTCTGCTCCGGTTTGATATATTGATTCATGATCTCTGAGGCTTTCATCTGAAATTCCACAGAAAGCTCCTGCTGCTTCTTGCTTAATTTTAAATTCTCTTCTTTATTCTCTGGTAAAAAAGGTATTTCCCCAAATGTTTCCATGCAAGCTGGTCCAGCAAACACATATGCTTCATCTTTATAATGTTCATATGCATTATGATAACATTCTAATTTGTGTTTCATAAAACGATTATCAAAGAATATCGCCTGATCATATCTGTGGTCATATTCATACTGTGGGTTTGGAGAAGATGAAACATAACCAATCTTATGAAGTCCTCGTGTTAAAACAGATACGCCACTTCTATAGATGATCGGTGCAAGCCCAATTTCTGAAAATAAACGAACTGCCTCTCTGACAACTGGTTCAAATCCGATCGTATAACGGATATTAACACTTCGTTTTGGACTCATATCAATGTTATTGATGATAAATCCTTCATGAAATCCATCAACATATGTTTTGGCCATTGCTGTGATCTCTTCTTGTGGCAATTTATTTAAAAACTTTAAAGTATCAATTTCATTTTCGGAAATATATTCTCCATATTGATACAAAATATCTGGATCACTGAGATCAGATTCCATCACGATCTTTGTTGCAAAATCAAGTTCTGGGTCTAACTGTTCTCTGATTCTGTACTCAAAAACATCCTCGCTGTAATCTCTCATATGATCAAAAACAATATGCTTGATCTTCTGCGGATGTTCTTCTCCTGACAAAAATAAATTGCTGATTTCCAAGAACAATTCATTGTTGATCACAAGGTCAAACAGTCTTCCTTCGATCGCATAGATAAATCCACTGCGCATCTCTGCATATAAAAATGCGAAGATCTGACCATACTCTTTTCCAAACTTTTCTGTACAAAATTTTGGATTCCCAAAACTATGTGCATATTGTTCCTGGCTGATCTCTTCATACCATATTCTATTCCACTGTTTTAACTGTTCTAATGTCCTCTCTTTGGTATCGTAAATCTCATTTACATATAATAAAAGATCTGCCATTTTAGAAAAATATGAAGAAAATTCTCTTGTTTCTTCTACATCTTTCTTTAATTCTAACAGTGCGATCTTATTTAATTCATGTCTTTCTGATAACATTGTATTCAAGTCATCTCTTCCTTTCTTTACTTAGATCATTGCAATTATTCCAATCATAAAAATGATCACAGATACTGCCAGCACAATTCCGTTGCAAGTACATCCAATGATCTTCCATTTCATCACTGCTGCGGTATCTTTCATACTTTGTATTCCAAAATATAATCCTATAGCTGATACTACCAGCAAGATCCATCCTCCAGCTCCACTTAATGGACTACTTGTTCCTCCTGTCTTTATGGAACCGAAAAGCAGCAGGTAATATCCAATGATCCCTGCTGCTCCTAAAATCACAGAAACCATTGATTCCCGTGAAATAATCTTGTCAGATGGACGATATGCAAATGTTTTTCTTTTGTTTCTCTTCATTTTGCCGCCCTCTTTCTGTCATATAAATCATATACTGCTACTACGACCCTGTATATCATATACCCGATCAATCCACCAACCGTATTCATCAGAAGATCATCTACATCAAATACCCCTACTTTCATGATCAATTGACTTGTCTCGATCACTAAACTAAAAAAGGAAGTTGCAAACACTGCACGAAAAAATGCCTTTTTCTTATTGATCACGATCGGGATCATAAAACCAAATGGACTGAATGCAAAAATATTTCCAAACAGATTTGTGACCACTGCTTCGGTGGACAAAAGATGTCTGTATGTCCAGAACCTGTTGATTTCTTTGAATAAAATTAAGTTCATATGGGAGGTATCATATCCTGTATCCCTCCCATATCGTTCACTCAATAATACAAAATAAAATATAACTATGATATAAAGATAAAATATAACTTTTATTCCTCGTCTGGCTAACTTCTTTTTCTCAACCGTCACAAGAACCATCCTTAATGTTTTGCACCATACTGTTCATAGTATGCATCAATTGCTGCTTTTAATGTATCATCAATCACAACTTTTCCATTACATTCTTTGTTATATAAACATTCTACAACTTCTTCCATATCAACGATCGCTGCTGTATCAAATCCATATAATTCTTTCACTTCATCCAGTGCACATTTTTCTCCGCCTTTACCGATTTCCATACGGTTTAAGGATACCATTAATCCAACGATCTCTACGTTTGCTGCTCCTTTTACTTTTGGAACTGTCTCTTCCATGGATTTACCAGATGTTGTAACATCTTCGATCATGATCACGCGGTCACCGTCTTTTAATTCGCTTCCAAGGAAGTTTCCTTTATCTGCACCATGATCTTTTGCTTCCTTACGGTCAGAACAATAACGAACTTCTTTTCCATATAATTCGCTGTATGCGATCGCTGTTACAACTCCTAATGGAATTCCTTTGTATGCAGGTCCGAATAACACATCAAAATCATCTCCATAAGTACTATGGATTGCTTTTGCATAATATTCTCCAAGTCTCTTTAACTGAGATCCTGTCACATAAGCTCCTGCATTCATGAAAAATGGAGATTTTCTTCCACTCTTTAATGTAAATTCTCCAAATTTTAATACATCACTTTCTACCATAAATTCGATAAACTCTCTCTTATACTGTTCCATCTTCTATTTAAACCTCCATCTTATTCATTCTTTGCTAATTTGCGGTATTCGTCATAATAAAAACGAATCACATCTTTTCTTGTCACGATCCCGATAAATTTCTCCTGATCATCAATGACCGGAACAAAATTCTGATCTGTGATCACATCGACAAGATCATCCATATCTGTGCTGATCGTCACTGCCTGAATGTTTCTCTTTCTCTTTACATCCATAAGTTTGACTTTCTCAGCTTCTGATATATTCCAATGACACATAGATTCCATGGCACGCAATACATCACCTTCTGTGATCGTTCCTGCGTATTTACCATCATCAGTTAATGTCGGCACTGCTGAATATCCATGATATTTTAGTTTTTCAAATGCCTGCCTTAAACTTTCATTGGCAGGGATATAGGCAACCTCACTTTTCGGAGTCAGGAAAAATAAAATATTCATACCCTCATCCTCCTTTTATTATCTATTTGACACATCCGATCAATTCGTTAATATCATTAATCTGATGTCTTTCCATGTAAGTTTTGATTCCATCAACAACTTCAAGTGTCGTTGCAGGATTGATAAAGTTTGCTGTTCCTACTGATACCGCTGTTGCACCAGCCATGATAAACTCTAATGCATCCTCAGCTGTTGAGATTCCACCCATACCGATAATTGGCACATCCACAGCGTTAGCAACCTGATATACCATACGGACAGCAACTGGTTTGATCGCTGGTCCGGACATCCCACCTGTCTTATTGGCAAGCACAAAATCTCTTCTTTCAATATCGATCTTCATTCCTGTTAATGTATTAATCAAAGAAAGAGCATCACTTCCTGCATCAACTGCAGCTTTTGCCATCTCTGTGATATCTGTGACATTCGGGCTTAACTTCATGATGATCGGCTGTTTTGCTTTTGCTTTCACTGCCTTCGTAATATCATATAACGCTTTTGGATCCTGTCCAAAAGCAATCCCGCCTTCTTTCACATTCGGACAAGATACATTGATCTCTAATAAATCTACTGGCTGGTCAGCAAGTCTTTCTACAACCTCGAGATAATCCTTTTCGGATTTTCCACAAACATTAACAATGATCGCTGCTCCGGCTTTCTTAAGATATGGAATATCTCGTTCAACAAACACATCGATCCCAGGATTCTGCAATCCGATCGCATTTAACATACCACCATATACCTCTGCAACTCTAGGCACAGGATTCCCCGGCCATGGAACATTAGCAACTCCTTTGGTTGTCACTGCTCCTAATTTGGAAAGGTCGACAAATTCACTGAATTCTTCTCCGGAACCAAATGTTCCTGATCCTGTTGTCACAGGGTTCTTCATTGTTACTCCGGCAATATCAACTGATAAATTCATTATAGTTCCACCTCCCTGGCGTCGAATACTGGCCCATCTTTGCAAACACGTTTGTTATGAACATGTGAATGGGAATCTACGTCTTTTGACTTGCAAACACAGGCTAAGCATGCACCGATTCCACATGCCATTCTCTCTTCCATAGAAATCTGTGCTTCGATCCCCATCTCTTCTGCATATGCTTTGATTCCTCGAAGCATTGGTGTTGGACCACATGCATAGATGATGCTTCCTTCCACACCCTGCTCTTTGATCGCATCAATGACATTTCCCTTCGTTCCAAAAGATCCGTCTTCTGTAGAGATCACAACATCTCCAACTGCCTCAAATTCGTCTTTTAAGAACATATCACTGTCACGGTATCCTAAAACTGCTGTTTTGTCGCAATCTAACTGCTTCATTAATTCTAACATCGGAGGAATTCCGATTCCTCCACCGATTAAAATTGCTTTTTTGTCTTTCTGTGTAAATCCGTTTCCTAAAGGTCCTAAGATTTTGACCATCTCACCTTCTTTGTAATCGGATAATTCCTTCGTTCCATCTCCAACCGTACGATAGACGATCCTTAATGTCCCTGCTTCTTTATCGATCCCACAGATACTGATCGGTCTTGGAAGGATCTTACTCTTGTTATTCAGATAAACAGAAATAAACTGTCCTGCTTTTGCTTCTTTCGCAATCTCTTCTGCTTTCAATGTCATATCAAAGATTCCGTCTGATAAAGATGTATGACGAATGATCTCTGCCATTACCTGTTTCTTACTCATCTTGCAATTCTCCTTTATCTGGCTGTTTTCTTTACTCACAAAATAGGTGATCTTTTATTTTACCCAGGCCTGTTTTAAATCTTCTTTCATATCAAGAACAGCCTGTCTTGATGCATCTGCGTAATTTTCTTCTCCAAACTGACTGTAAGCATCCTGTTTATATGCACAGATGATTCCTCTGGAAGAATTAATGATCGCACCTAATCCATCTTCGTTAAAGAATGGCGCAAGATCCTTTGCCTGACCACCCTGTGCTCCGTATCCTGGAACTAAGATGTATGATTTTGGCATGATCTTTCTTAATACTTCTCCCATCTTAGGATAAGTTGCTCCAACAACGGCACCGATATAGCTGTAAGAATCTCCCATCAGTTCTTCTCCCCAGGAAGCAACTTTCTCGGCTACCATCTCATATAACGGTTTTCCATCGATCTCCTGATCCTGGAATTCTCCGCTGGATGGGTTTGATGTCTTAACTAAGATGAACATTCCCTTCTTCTCTTCTTTACATACTTCCATAAATGGACGGATTCCATCACTTCCAAGATATGGATTAACTGTTACAAAATCTTCACAAAATCCGCTGTATGTCTTGCTTCCCACTGCAACCTTTCCTACATGACCGATTGCATAAGCTTTGGATGTTGATCCAATATCTCCACGTTTGATATCTCCGATGATCACAAGACCTTTGCTCTTTGCATATTCACATGTCTTATTAAATGCAACAAGTCCTGGAACTCCAAATTGTTCATACATAGCAATCTGTGGTTTAACCGCTGGAATCAGATCATAAGTTGCATCAATGATTCCTTTGTTATACTGCCAAATTGCCTCTGCTGCTCCTTCTAAAGTCTCACCATATTCAGCAAATGCTGCTTTCTTAATATATTCTGGTACATAATCAAGCATTGGATCTAATCCAACAACAATAGGGGCATCTAATTTTTTAATATTGTTTACTAACTGATTGATCATCGAACTCTCCTTTATATCTTTTTTCTTATATTTCAAAAGATTATACCCTTTCTCATTTATTGATTAAGGTATATTCAATTTATCTTATCACAAAAAGGGAGTTTCGTCTACGAAACTCCCTAAAATCAATTTTAAATTTGTATTACAATTCTTTTGCAAAGGAAAAATCCTGCATAACTTCTATAACTCCTGGACGTTTTAAAAATTCTTCTTCATTTTCCTTGTCACAGATCACAACGATCTGTTCACATCCTGCATCATATGCATTTCGGATTCCAGAATTGGAATCTTCATAAATTCTAATGTCTTTCATATCAATGCCGATCACATCGGCTGCTTTATGAAACATTGCGATCTTATTCTCATATGTTCCATCATCATAAACGATATCTTCTGGCTTGATCCAGCGGTCCAGTCCAAAGGACTCAATAAAGAAATCAATATTTTCTTTGATTGATGCACTAGCAATCGTAAATGGAATATCTTTTTCTTTCAAATGATCAAAAAACTCACATACACCATCTACCAGATGAAATTTTTCCGTATCTTCTTTACAGAATTGACGATAATATTCTTCTTTTTTCTGAGAATATTTTTCTAATTCTTCTTTTGTTGCCTTCCCATCTGTAAAATATAAAATATTTTGTATATTTGGTGTTCCGTTTAGTTTCGTATGTAATTCCTCTAACGTGATTTCTTTTCCTCGTAAGATCTTAGAGATCTCATTCCACGCTTTCACATGTTTATCATTGTCAAAAAATAATGTTCCATTGAAATCAAAAATGATTCCCTGATATTCCATTTCTCATTCCTCCATTGCAATTTTACAGTTCTTTTGTCTTGCTTACTTCGCGATACCAGTCTGTCTTTGGAATTCCTTCTTTATCCATACGTTCTCCGACACCTTTTAAGCAGAATCTTGAAGTACCTTTTTCTCCTGTTCCATTATGAAATATATCATTTTCCCCATCATAATGTCTGATAAAACGGCTCTGGTAATAGTTGATTCCAAGATAATCATTGTAAGATGCAGCTTCTTTTAAGATCTCCATATCATCTTTGCTTGCATGAAAGCTTCCGTTGTTTAACTCTACCAAACGATTGATGATCTCGATTGTTTTATCCCTGTATTCCCCAAGGAATGTTGCATCTAACAAGAACTGATTATTTAATACATCTTCATTTTTTGCCGCTTTAACATCTTCGTCTTTCGTTTCATCATAAGGATATTTACTTTCTAACGAATGAACGATACCTATCTTCCCTTCATAGCCTGCTTCTTTGTATGCAATAACAGCTTTTGCATGAGCCACCATCATATTGTGCATTAACTGGATCGCACTTGCCATATCATATTGTACACCATTCGGGAAGGTTCCTTCAATATATATATTGGTTGCAACCGCCCAGATCTCAATGACATGCTCCCACCACTTAAATCCCTGATTTTGAAGTGGAGGCTTCTTGCTCAATGGCTCTACTGAGCCAAGTATCTACAAACTATATTATGTTAAAAATCCTTGATCTTTCTCTATATTCTTCTTTTTAGGAGCGGCGAGCTTTTTATTGCATAGGGGATTCCATCGGATTTTCCTAGGATAAAAATCCCGGATCTTTTATTTTGATCCGGGATTGTGTATACTATATACTTTTTTGTTTTCTTATACATAAATATAATCTGTCATAACTGGCTGCATGCCATTGTCCTCGATCATTTGATAAATCTCATCAACTGATCTTCCATCACTGATCTCGAACTGTTCATCACCTTTTTCTTCTTCCTGACTGTGTCCACCGATTCCAACATTTACTCCTGCTGAAATCTTCGTCGCTGCGATCTGAATGATGTTGTCACGGAATCTTTCACATTCACGTGTTGAGATCGTAATACTTGCAAATGGCATAAAGATTCGATATGCACAAATGATCTGTAGAAGCTGTGGTTCATGAACATCTTTTGGATTGATCTTATCGTTATTAATGATCGGACGTAATCTAGGACATGAAAATGCGATTTCTGCATGTGGATATTTTTTCTGTAAAAGATATGCATGCATTCCTGTTGCCAGTGCATCTTTTCTAAAATCATCCAATCCTAAGAGAGCAGCAAATCCGACACCTCTCATTCCACCCATGATCGCGCGTTCCTGAGCATTGAGACGGTATGGGAATATTCTCTTTCTTCCACCCAAATGCAGTGTCTTATATTTGTCTGAATTATATGTTTCCTGGAAGACTGTAACAAAATCTGCTCCACATTCATGCAGATATGCATAATCTTTAGAATCCATTGGATATACTTCAAGACCGATCAGTTTAAAATATTTCTTCGCGATCTTACATGCTTCTCCGATATACTCAACACTTGATTTGTTTGGACTTTCTCCAGTCAGGATCAAAACTTCTTCCAATCCTGTCTCTGCGATCGCCTGCATTTCTTTTTCAATCTCTTCTGCATTAAGCTGTGCACGTTTGATCTTGTTGTGGCAATTAAATCCACAGTAAACACAATAATTTTCGCAGTAGTTTGCAATATATAACGGAGTAAAGATCGCTACAGAGTTTCCAAAATGTTTTCTTGTCTCTTTCTGTGCTTTCTGTGCGATTTCTTCCAAAAACGGCAATGCCGCTGGCGATAATAAGGCTTTGAAATTATCAACAGAACAAGTTTCTGCTGCCAATGCTTCTTTGACATCTTTTGCTGTATAAATGTCTGCATCATAGCTGTTCATCTCTGCAATGACACGGTCCATGATATCTGAATCAATCGCTTCCATGTCATCCGTATATTTCATATGATCTGTATTCTCATCAATTCTTACACTCATGATTAATCCTCCAAAAATCCTGTTAATGGTGATGATGCGCTAGAACCTTTTTCAATGACTCTTCCAAGTCCTGCCAGATATGCGCTTCTTCCTGCCTCAATTGCTTTCTTAAATGCTTCTGCCATGGCTGGAATATCACCTGCAGTTGCGATTGCTGTATTCGCCATCACTGCTGCTGCACCCATTTCCATTGCTTCACATGCCTGAGATGGTTTTCCAATTCCTGCATCTACGATGATCGGAAGATCGATCTCATCGATCAAAATCTGGATAAAGTCTTTCGTACAGATTCCTTTGTTAGATCCAATTGGAGACCCAAGAGGCATAACTGCAGCTGCCCCAGCATTTACAAGATCTCTGGCTGCATTTAAGTCTGGATACATGTATGGCATAACAACAAATCCTTCTTTGGCAAGGATTTCTGTTGCCTTGATCGTTTCATAGTTATCTGGAAGCAGATATTTAGAATCATGAATAACTTCAATCTTAACAAAATCTCCGCATCCTACTTCTCTTGCAAGTCTTGCAATACGAACTGCTTCTTCTGCATTTCTTGCTCCAGATGTATTTGGAAGAAGTGTGACACCTTCTGGAATATAGTCAAGAATATTAGCTGTATCATTTGTGTTCGTTCTTCGAAGTGCTAATGTAATGATCTGTGCTCCTGCATTCTGCACTGCTGCATTGATCAGATCTAAGGAATATTTTCCTGATCCTAAGATAAATCTTGAATCAAATTCATGTCCACCGATGATTAACTTGTCCTGTTTCATGTTATTCTCCTTTATATATGCATAATTTTCTTATCTCTTTGTACCTGTTATCTTCAGATCATCCGCCACCGACAAAGGCTACGATCTCTAATGTGTCACTGTCACTTAAGATCACATTCGCATATTCCCCTTTAGGAACGATTTCTCCATTTCTTTCCACTGCGATTCTCTTATCTGAAAATCCTTCCTGTGTTAAGAAATCAGATAATGCGACAGGGTCTTTTAATGTTTTTGTCTCTCCATTTAATCTCATCTGCTTTCCTCCTTGACTAACTTTCCTTTTATCTTTAAAAGGAACAAAAAAGGGTCCACAAAGAAGCATCACACCCGAGGTGGTGTGCCCCTTCATGGACCCGATAGTTCAGATTCACTCTTGTTGTAGATTATCATATTGATATTTTTTTGTCAAGTGATTATTGCATTTTGTTTTTTGTGTGATATAATATCTTTGTGCTTTAATCAGCACTTTGACATTTGTTTGAATCCTCTTTGGCATTTTATATGCCAGGGGGATTTTTTATTTCTTGAATATAAATATCGCAGGTTTTCTATATAATCTAACGCACCATCAGCCCCATTATTATATTGCGTTTTTGATTTTCCCATATTCTTTACAAAATCAGGAATGATAAGTTCTTTGACGTTGCTTCCATCCAGAAATCGTTCTTCGATCTCTTTGCAAGCTGGATTCACTGCATAAATCTGATCTGTCAGTTTTTTCCTTTTGGATATATCACTAATTTTGATTTATCTTTTGTATACAACACACCATCAATATCACAATAATTTTCATTTTGTTCATCTACATGATATGCAGCTAATTTATCACAGTTGAAATGAACCTAATACTGGTAATATATCAAAATACAAGATATTAAATCAATAAATATAACTCGACTCTATACAATTCTTTGAACTCATTTGAAAATATTATTTTTAAGTCAGGAAACGAAAATTGAATTTTGTTTAGTAATTTTGTTTAGCACTTTTTTCTCCAGAAAAACAAAAAAGCTACAAACCGCGTATTTGCTAGGTTTGTAGCTTATGACTCCAACGAGAATCGAACTCGTGATTCGACCTTGAGAGGGTCGCGTCTTAACCGCTTGACCATGGAGCCAGATTTATATTCGAGGTGGTCTGTTGCAACCACCTCTATCTATTATACATATTATTTTTGTAATGTCAAGAACTTTTTTAAATTAAATTTCTTATTTTCAGATAGTCCAAAATCATTTTTACACATCCATCGATTCCAAGGATTCCTTCGTCCAGACATAATTCATATCCATTGGACATTCCCCATATTTCATTTGTGTAATATTTATGAAATTCATAACGTTTTGAATCTTCTGTTTCTATTTCTTTTTCAGCTTGTTCTTTGCTTATTCCAAGATATTTCATAAGGTTTTTAACTCGAATGTTCTTGTCTGCATGCATAAAAATTCTTACCGTATTCGGACGATCTCTGAAAAGATAATTTCCACAGCTATCCATCACGACGCCTCCCGTATTACCAATAATCTTTTTGATAATCCCGAAAGGCACATCATTAGAACTTACATTCTCACTCATTGCGATCGCATATAACAGACTGTTTACTTTTCTGTCATTAAAAAATGCATTTAATTCATCATAATCATCCGTTCCTTCTACTACTCTTAGAAGATGCGCTTTGTCATAAAGTGGCAGTTCAAATTGTCTTCGAATTTTTTCTGCTACTTTATCTCCCATTGTTCCATGTTCTCTTCCGATCGTGATGATCATTTTCTCATCTACCATGATCTCTTCCTCCTATTTTTAAATAAGTTGAGCAAATCCTGATACAAATACAACAGTCAAAAGTCCTGCTACTGCTACTGCCAGACTGCTCATTGCACCTTCGACTGGTCCCATCTCAATTGCTCTTGCCGTTCCGATCGCATGAGATGCTGTTCCAAGTGCCAGACCTTTCGCCAATGGATTTTTTATTTTAAAGATATGAAATACTGTATCTGCGATCACATTTCCAAGAATTCCAGTAATAATGATCACTGCAACTGTAATTGTCACAATTCCACCTAATTCTTCTGATATTCCAATTCCGATCGCTGTTGTAATCGATTTAGGAAGCATCGTTACATACTGTTGGTGGTTAAATCCAAATAACATACAAAGAACAAAAATCCCTGTTAAACTTGCTAATGTTCCTGATAATATTCCACAAACAACTGCAACCTTATTTTTCTTTAGTAATTCTAACTGCTCATATAAAGGTACAGCAAGACACACAGTTGCTGGCGTCAACAAATAAGATATGTATTTCGCACTTGCATTATATACTTCATAACTGATTCCAAATACTTTCAATGCTAGGATCACAATAACTATAGATACTAATAATGGATTTAATATCGCTAAACCCAACTTTCTCTTTAAAAATAGTCCGATCTCATATGCGATCAAACTGATCGTTACTCCTGCAAACAATGATTGTCTGAACATTTCATTCATTTTTGATTCCTCTCTTCTGTGCTATCATTTGTGCTACTTTTCCTGTGACTACCATAACAAATACTGTGATCACTACAGTAATGACTAGTATTGGCAGTAATAATGGCTGTAAAACTTTCCACGAATCAATCAATCCAGCTGCTGCCGGAATAAACATAACAGGCATGATCTCAATCAGGAAAAATGCTGCATCTTTAACTTGACTCGTCTTCAAAACACCAGTCATCAGACATACCAACATTAACACCAGTCCATACACACTTGCCGGAATTGGCAATGGTATAAACATCTTAAGCACTTCTCCCAAAAAAGAGAGTAGTAAAATAATCATAAATTGTCTAAGAAATTTCATACAATCCTCCAGTTTTTCATATTAAGTCTTTTTTCTTGTATACAATATTATGGTACTACCAACTTTTAATGTCAATACTTTATTTATTGTCATTTTTTAAAAAAATAGAATCCTGCATCGACAGAATTCTATTTTTTTACCTAAATTATTTTACAACTTTTGCAGCTTTAGCATTGATATATCCAACAAATTTTCCTGATTTTGTATACAATGCAAGATATTTATTTCCATTCTCATGTTTATATCTATATTTTGCTACATATGTTTTCTTATAAACTTTTGTTTTTGATTTTTTCCATTTAAAATTCTTATATAGTTTATATTTTTTACCCTTGATCTTTACACGTTTCCCATAAGTGTATGCTTTTCCCTGCTCTGGCTGTGTCGCTGATCCTAATCGTTTTACCGCTTTCTTATTAATGTACCCAACAAATTTACCACCTTTTGTATAAAGAGCAAGATATTTATTTCCATTCTTATGGTCATATCTATATTTTGCTACATATGTCTTTTTATAAACTTTTGTTTTGGATTTCTTCCATTTGAAATTCTTGTAAAGTTTATAATTTTTCTTTGTAACTTTCACTCGGTAATTATAACTGATCGCAGGTCCCGCTGCTGTTCTTGTATATACAACTTTCTGTACTGTATTACCTTCCTGTGTTCCCTTTAATGTCATGTTATATTTTTTATTCTTTGGATAATATCCAGAGAATTTTGGTAATGTGATCTTGCGGGTCTTTCCTACTTCAACTTTGACATACTGGGTAGGATATACTTCTTTTCCATTTTTATCAACGATCTTCAATGCTATGATCTGTTCTTTTCCTTTGGATACAGAATCTTTATAGAATTTTAATGACTGTAATGGATATCCATTGGAATCAAATAACGTCTGGTTATCCCAGCTGCTTCCGCCCCATGCTGGTTGTCCATTATAATACATCTTGTTATCTGGATAGTATCCTTTTGCTCCCTGAGCCGCCCATCCAGTTCCATAACGATCAGACATATCCTTATTGTACTTCCAATTAGTCCATCCCGCTTTTACCGGAATCCATGCTCCCTCCCAGTAAAAAGCTCCAAGCCCATTATCATTTGATAACAATGTCTGATACATATCCGTCAATGCATCCACCTGTCCCTGTGGATCATCAGAATATACTTTTGCATTTGCATGTCCTTCACCAATGACATTTGATGTACCATCCGCATCTTTTAAACTGTTAAGCCAGCTTGTTTCCATAACCGCATACATTTTTCCTCTTGACTTGGCAAGATTTTCTATTTTCTGAAGTCCAGCTAATGCATTTTTACTGGAATTTCCTTGCCAGAATTGATAAAATGAGCTACCGAAAACATCATAGTCCACTCCATTTCGTTCCCATGCATTCATAATTTCTGAACATTTTCCATAACCCATACTTTCAAGATGCAGTGTAACTAATGCTTTTGGTGTGCATTCTCTGACTGCTTTGATCCCTGCTTTCAAATATCCACATAAAATCTTGGCATTCTTTGCATTTCCCCATGTATCTTTATAAGTTTCTCCCTTTGAATAATCTGGCATGATATCAAGCATTCCATTTGTAATCTCATTTCCAACTTGTACCATTCCGATATCTGCTCCAACTTCCTGGAATTTCTTTATCGTATCCTTTGTAAAATCGTAAACATTTTGTTTCATCTTTTCTGTATCATTTTTATCTTTTTCCCAAGCTTTTGGTATCTTTTGAAGTGCTGGATCCGCCCAGAAATCAGAATAGTGGAAATCTAGCAGAAGTTTCATATCATACTGTGCAGCTTCTTTTGCAATTTCAAGACCAGCTGCCACATCATTCGCACCACCTCCGTATGTTTCTCCTTTTTCATTTGTTGGATCATTCCAGATACGGATTCGAATATAATTAACTCCATTATCATGCAATACTTTTAACAATGATGTTTCTTTTCCGTCAAAATCATAGTATTTTACGCCTGCTTTCTTTAGTGCTGTATAGGATGAAATATCCATTCCTCGAATGGAACTTTGTGACATATTATTAAGTTTTTTGACAGAAGCTGTTAGATTCTTAAGTCCTGTATCTCCACCATATTCCCATGGATCTTTATAAGTGCTTACATCGACCTGATTTCCCTGTGCATAAGCAAAGATTGCAAGTGAAGACATTGCTTGTCCATTTTCATCAAAGAATGAGTCCCATGCCCCGACAAAATCTGCATCATTATAGATCAATCCACCTGCATTTTTCTCATCGATCGTTGCCTGAAGATAATCATAAATGCTCTTTGTCTGTGTCGTTATACTGGCTTTTCCTTCTGAATCTTTCCATGGACATTTGACACTGGAAATGATCATCTGCTTTCCTGCTGCCTTTTCTTCTACTGTATTCTTTAATGTTTTTACATAATTTTCATTGTGTGTATCCGGATAGATGTTTACTCCAATATAATCATATCCTGCACCCTCATATTTTTCACAAGCATATCCAAGCTGTTCTATAATATATTGGATATCAGAAGCCTTTTCTGGTGCTGCAAAACTGAATGCCGTTTTTATTCCAGCATCTTTTACGGTCTTTGAAATCTCTGCCATCGCGCAATATCCATCCCAGCTGCTCAGATTCAAAAAGTTATAGTTAACTTCATTTCCAATCGTAACCATAGTTGGAATCGCGCCTGCCCTCTTTAATTCTTCCAATACCGTTTTCGTATATTTATTTGCTTCTTCCGCGGCCTTATCTACACTCCAGCCACCTGGAAGTTCCTGTGAATTTCCGTAAGTTATCTTATCAGAATATAACAACACCACATTGGTCTTTAATCCTGCTTTTTTTGCTTCTTTTAATGTTTCTTTTGCATATTCCAATGATAAATAACTGTCATCTTTTGCTGGGTTCACTGCAACTTTCACAGAAATCGTATTGATCCCCTGTGATCTTACATATTCAAACACATTGGAAACTTCGATTCCTTTGTAATTTTTCCAGACTTTTTTCCACACATTTTTTTGCAATTGATAATGGGAAAAATCTGCCCCTAGAACCGTGTTGTCTCCAATTCCATTGATCTTTTTGTATTGCGTCAGATCATTCTCTGCCTGACTGGTTTGTGAAGTAGTATTCGTATCCGCTTTTACGTAATGTGATAATTGTGAAATTGTTGTTCCTTCCATCGCAGTGATCAATGCTGCGATCATTATCGTTGTTACCAGTTTTCTTACCTTTTGCATAAACTACCCTCCTGTTATTTGACAACTTTTGCAGCCTTCGTATTGATATATCCAACAAATTTTCCTGATTTTGTATACAATGCAAGATATTTATTTCCATTCTCATGTTTATATCTATATTTTGCTACATATGTTTTTTTATAAACTTTTGTTTTGGATTTCTTCCATTTGAAATTCTTATATAGTTTATATTTTTTACTCTTGATCTTTACACGTTTTCCATAAGTGTATGCTTTTCCCTGCTCTGGCTGTGTTGCTGATCCTAATCGTTTTACCGCTTTCTTATTAATGTACCCAACAAATTTACCACCTTTTGTATAAAGAGCAAGATATTTATTTCCATTCTTATGGTCATATCTATATTTTGCTACATATGTCTTTTTATAAACTTTTGTTTTGGATTTCTTCCATTTGAAATTCTTGTAAAGTTTATAATTTTTCTTTGTAACTTTCACTCGGTAATTATAACTGATCGCAGGTCCTGCTGCTGTTCTTGTATATACAACATTTTGCGTTGCATTTTCTTCTTTCACACCTTTTACGGTCAGTTGGTAATTCTTATTGCTTGGATAATATCCAGAGAATTTTGGTAATGTGATCTTACGAGTCTTTCCTACTTCAACTTTGACATACTGGGTAGGATATACTTCTTTTCCATTTTTATCAACGATCTTCAATGCTATGATCTGTTCTTTTCCTTTGGATACAGAATCTTTATAGAATTTTAATGACTGTAATGGATATCCGTTAATATCAAACAGTGCCTGATTATCCCAGCTTGTTCCACCCCATGCTGCTTTTCCTTTGTAATACATTTTAGAATCCGGAAAATATCCAAGTGCACCTTTCGATGCCCATCCTGTACCATACTGATCTGCAATCTGCTTATTATATTCCCAGTTTGTCCATCCTGCTTTTACCGGAATCCATGCACCTTCCCAATAGAATGTACCTAATCCATTATCCTGTGATAACACGGTATCATAAAGATCTGTAAGTTCATTTACCTGTCCTTGTGGTCCTACTTCGTATGCACCTGTACTTGTACTATCTCCGATAGAGTTTGGTGTACCGTCTCCATCATTTAAGCTGTTAACCCAGCTTGTCTCAAATACTGCAAACATCTTTCCATAAGAAGCTGCCAGTGTCTGCACATCTTTTAATGTCTTTGGCGTATTTGCTTTTGCTGCAATGGACCAGAATGGATAATACGAAGATCCTAAAACATCATAGTCCACATTATCTCTCTTCCATGTATTCATGATCGTTTTGTATTTCCATACATTTGGTGTTTCAAGATGTAATGCCACCAAAGCCTGTGGTGTACATTCTCTGACCGCTTTGATTCCGGCTTTTAAATATTTATTTACTTCTGTTGATTTCTTTTTATCTCCCCAGATTACATTAAAAGATTCTCCTTTGTCTCTGTTAGAGTATATTCCAAGAAGTCCGTTGGTAATTTCATTTCCTACCTGAACCATTCCAATATTTGCCCCGGCATCTTTAAATTTCTGAATAGATTCTTTGGTGAAATCATATACATCTGAACACATCTTTTCTGTATTATTTACATCCTTTTTCCATGCTTTTGGAACTAACTGAACCGCTGGTTCTGCCCAGAAATCCGAATAATGAAAATCAAGCAGAACTTTCATATCATATTGGGCTGCCTCTTTTGCGATCTCTACACCTGTGGAAACATCATTTCCACCACCGCCATAGGTTTCCCCATCTGCATTAAACGGATCATTCCAGATCCTGATCCTGATATAGTTGATTCCATTATCATGAAGTACTTTTAATAACGGTGTCTCATTTCCTTCATAATCATAATATTTCACTCCTGCTTTCTTTAATGCAAGATAAGATGAAATATCCATTCCTCGGATAGAACTTTCAGACATTCCTTTGACTTTTTTGATCGTTACTTTTTGATCTTTTAATCCTGTATCTCCACCGTATTCCCATGGATCTTTGTAGCTGCTTACATCAACCTGATTTCCTTGTGCATAAGCAAAGATCGCAAGAGAAGACATTGCTTGTCCATTTTCATCAAAGAATGAATCCCATGCCCCGACAAAATCTGCATCATCGTAGATCAATCCACCTGCATTTTTCTCATCGATCGTTGCCTGAAGATAATCATAAATGCTCTTTGTCTGTGTCTTTATGCTGGCTTTTCCTTCTGAATCTTTCCATGGACATTTGACATTGGAAATGATCATCTGCTTTCCTGCTGCCTTTTCTTCTACTGTATTCTTTAATTCCTTAACATAACTGCCACTTTGTGTATTCGGATAGATATTTACTCCAATATGATCATATCCTGCACCCTCATATTTTTCACAGGCATATCCAAGCTGTTCTATAATATATTGGATATCAGAAGCCTTTTCTGGTGCTGCAAAACTGAATGCAGCTTTTATTCCAGCATCTCTTACAATCTTTGAAATCTCTGCCATCGCGCAATATCCGTCCCAGCTGCTCAGAGTCAAGAAGTTATAGTTTACTTCATTTCCGATCGTGATCATCGTTGGAACTGCATCTGCTGCCTTCAATTCTTTGATGACGTTTTTTGTATACTCCAGTGCTTTTTCTTCTGCTGAATCAGTATCCCAACCATCTGGTAATTTCTGCGCCCCTGCATACGTTATATCATCAGAATATAATAATGTAACATTTGTTTTTAATCCTGCTTTCTTGGCTTCTTTTAATGTTCTCTTAGCGTTTTCTAAAGACAGATAGCTTTCATTACCATCTTTATCTTTTGCTGGGTTCACTGCAACTTTCACAGAAATCGTATTGATCCCCTGTGATCTTACATATTCAAACACATTGGAAACTTCGATTCCTTTGTAATTTTTCCAGACTTTTTTCCACGCATTTTTTTGCAATTGATAATGGGAAAAATCTGCTCCTAAAACCGTCTGACTGCTGATTCCATTTATTTTCTTATACTGTGACATATCATTCGTATCACTGTTTATTGTTTCTGCCTTTGACTCCGCTTTTACGTTATGTGCAAACATTGGCATGGATGTTAATCCTGTTGAAACAGTTAATGTTGCTGCCATCAATGTTGTCAATATCTTTTTAACTTTGTTCATTTAACTTCTCCTTCCCTATCCTTTGTTATTTTTCTTACATTTTAACGCATGTAAATCATAAATGTGAATAAATCCTTCTGAAATTGTATTCCTTTTGCACTTTCATATTTCCATGCCTGTCCTGGCACTCCATAAATATAATATGCAGATGATGTCAACCCTCCTCTCTCTAATCGTTCTCTCTTAAACCAGTTTCCAAAAGAGCCGGTTGGTCTGCTCTTGATCGGATGAGAATCTAAGACCAAATATTTTTTTGTCTTGGGATTAAAATCAGCAACTGTTACATAATGTCCTGGTACATGTGAGATTGCTACACAACCTTTTTTCAGATATTCTCTTACTTCTGATGTACTGTAAGTTGTCTTAATATAAGTGAACCCATATGTGTCTCCAAATTTCTTCGCTGCCGCCTTAAAAATCCCATCATGTGTTCCGGCACCTATGATCCTGTAATGTTTCTCCACTGCATAATCTGCAAACAACATTGGATCAACAAATTGTCCATTCAATGCATATACTGCATTTGTGATCGCCACAACTCCGCAGCCTGCTGCTGCCATTTTCCCACTGTAATCCGAAACATTTCCATAATCTTTTCTGGCCCATGCAGGATCAAACTGCATAAAATCACGATACGGATATACATTTTTATTGTTAAGACGCATTACCTGCCATTGATAGGACTTCTGTGCTGCTTCTTTCTGTGGTTTTGTGAAACAGTTGTTCATATCTTTTATTTTACCGTCTGTCAAGGTACCATTTTCATCCATTGACAGATATTTTTCATTTTTCATATTTTTGATATAAAAATGATCGTACTCACGTATTAGTTTCCATGTGTGATCTTCTTTGCTTTGATTCAAAATCGAAACTTGATATTTCTGATCTCCCAGAAAAATGATCTGTACACGAATTCCTTCTCCAGAAGCTTTATTTTGTATCCAATAAGTTCCATTTCCTAGCAACTGTTTTTCATTCCCATTATATGGAATAGCTTCCTTATGATACAAACCTCTATCAATCCATCCAATTCCATATGCCTTCTTTTTCTCATAGATCACCTGAACATGATCGGATGTTTTACTAACCACGATCACTCCTGAATATCTTGGCGCTACCCCTATCTTTTTACTTCCTGAAGATGTTTCATACACATTCATCTTTTTTTTCAAAAATGCATAACTCTTTTTGAATGAACGATCATAAATCTTCCCAGCAAATTCATCATAGACCGTCTGGGGATTATCAAAATATCCTGGCTGTGCTGCCTGTATTTTGATGCCTGAGATCATGCAAAGAACAAGGCATATCACTACACAGATCCTTCTCTTATTTTTCCTGTATTGTTTTGTCATTTGATTTTCCTTTTATTTTGTTAATTCTATTGACAGTATATCATTTTCATGATAAATTATTAATCAGTTCTGCTGCTGTGGCACAGGAGGTAGCGCACCTCATTGGTAGTGAGGAGGTCACGGGTTCAACTCCCGTCAGCAGCTTTATAAAGAAGACTTAAAACATCCGTTTTAAGTCTTCTTTTTATTTCTCTTATCTTTACTTTAACTTTCCTGATCATTTCTGATCTTCCTGCGAATCCTCTGAATCGCATTATCAATGGATTTATCACTTTTTCCAAGTTTTTTTGCAATCGTTGTATATGTTTCTCCATTCAGATAATGATACATCACCTGTTTTTCGAATTTACTTAAATTCTGGTCAAGCATTTTGTAATAATCATTTAATTCTTCCTTTCGAAGCATCATCTCCTCCGGAGTTTCCTCCGGAGTTTCTAAGATTTCATCCAATGATAATTCTTCTTCCTGATTCTTTTGTTCAAACAGAGAGATTGCTGTATTCAACGGAATATGTTTTTTTCTGTTAAATGCAGTGATCGTTGTATAGATCTGTCTTTGCACACACAGATAAGCAAACGTTGAAAACGAAGTGTTTTTTTCTTCCTGATAGGATGTCACTGCTTTAAAAAGCCCGATCATTCCTTCCTGGATCAGATCTTCTTCATCCCCACCTGCAAGAAAAAAGCTCCTTGCCTCTTTCCTTACCATATCCCTGTATCTCTCTAACAGACATTCCATCGCATCATCATTACCGCTTTGGATCTGTCTGAGCAATTTCTCATCAGAAATTGTTTTTAATTCTTTCATTCTTTATTTTCCCAGTCGTTGTCTTACAACTTCAAACGCCAGAACACCTGCTGCTACAGAAGCATTCAGTGAATCAATATCTCCTTTCATTGGAATAGATGAGATAAAGTCACACTTTTCCTTTACCAAACGGCTCACACCGCTTCCTTCATTTCCAATAACAAGCCCGATCGATCCTGTCAGATTCTGACGATAAATCACTTCTCCATCCATATCTGCACATGCAAACCACATACCACGTTCTTTTAATTCATCCATTGTTTTTCCAATATTTGTCACTTTCACAACTGGTGTATAATTGATCGCACCTGCAGATGTTTTTGCTACGGTTGGTGTAATTCCAACTGCACGATGCTTTGGAATGATCACTCCATGTGCACCTGCAAGATTTGCTGTACGAATGATTGCCCCAAGATTATGAGGGTCTTCAATCCCATCTAACAGGATAAAGAAAGGATCCTCACCCTTTTCTTCTGCTCTTTTAAACAGATCCTCAATCGTTCCATATTCATATGCCGCGACAATTGCCACAACTCCCTGATGATGTTCATTTGTCAGCTGATTCAAGCGTTCTTTATCTACAAATTTAAGAATCGCATCTGTTTTCTTTGCCTCTCTTACGATCGTACGGATCGGTCCATCCTGACATCCATCCAATACAAAAATCTTGTCAATTGGTTTCTTTGCTCTTAAAGCCTCGATCACGGCATTACGCCCTGCGATCAGATCTTCTTTATGATTCATGTTCTTCTCCTGTTTCTTCTTTTTTATTCAAATCAAAACCGATCCCGATCAATTCGATGATGCGGTCCATATCTCCTGCCAGATATAAATATCCAACCAAAGCTTCCACTCCAGTTGCTTTTCTGTAATCCATCATAGATGCATTCTTTGCAACAGAACCTGATTTGGAATTTCTTCCACGTTTATAAACAGCCATTTCTTCTTCTGTCAAAAATGGCTCGATCTTTTCAAACACTTCTTTTTGTGCAGAAGCTTTGACCATACTGCTTGATTTTTTGTGATACTTATTCACACTCATATTCCCTGCAGACATAACGATCGTTCGGATCACGATCTCATAGATCGCATCTCCAATGTAAGCAAGAGATAATGGAGAGTAACTTTTAGGATCCAATCCATCAAGATACAATCCTTCTTTGATCTTTTGAATTAAGCTCTGCTCCATTTTACACCTTCTCTTGTATCTTTTAATACGATACCCTGCTCTAATAACTGGTCTCTGATTTCGTCTGCTCTTGCAAAATCTTTGTTCTTTCTTGCCGCCTGACGTTCTTCGATCAGTTTTTCGATTTCTTCATCTAGGATCTCTTCTTCTTTTGTTGTTTCAATTCCAAGAACGCTGCAAAGATCTTCTAATACTTTTAGTATTTTCTTTGCATAGTCTGCACTGAAGTCTTTCACTGTTGAGTTTGATTCACGCACGATCTCAAAAATAGCCGAAACTGCATCTGCTGTGTTAAAGTCATCTTCCATTGCATCTTCAAATTTCTTTACAAGTACTTCTATATTAGCAAAATGTTCTGTTTCTTCTTTGCTTAAAGAACCTGTTTCTTCTTTAGCTGCCATCTCTCTGCATAGATCAATTGCTGTCAAGATACGGTCTAATCCTGTTTTTGCACTTTCTACTAAAGTATCACTAAAGTTTAATGGGGTTCTGTAGTGTGCACTTAACATGAAGAAACGGATCACCTGTAATGGATACTTTTCTCCAATTTCACGCACTGTAAAGAAGTTTCCTGCTGATTTAGACATTTTCTTATTGTTGATATTTAAGAAACCATTATGCATCCAGTAATTCGCAAACTTCTCCCCATTGCATGCTTCACTCTGTGCGATCTCATTTTCATGATGAGGGAAGATCAAGTCTTCTCCACCTGCATGAATATCAATTGTATCTCCGATATATTTCTTAGACATCTCAGAACACTCAATATGCCATCCTGGTCTTCCTTCTCCCCATGGAGAATCCCATGCGATTTCTCCTTCTTTCTTTGGTTTCCATAATACAAAATCAAGAGGATCTTTCTTTCCTTCTTCTCCTGTTACCTTGATCTCGCGATGTCCTGCTTCTAGATCATCAATATTTTTCTTGGAGAGTTTTCCATAATCTTTAAAAGATCTTGTCTTAAAGTATACAGTTCCATCTACTTCATATGCATGCCCTTTTTTAATCAATGTCTGAATCATTTTGATCATTCCACCGATTTCTTCTGTCGCTCTTGGCTGGTGTGTTGCAGGTTTGATATTTAACGCTTCCATATCTTGTTTGCATTCCTTGATATATCTTTCTGCGATTTCTGTTGCTGTTACACCTTCTTCATTTGCCTTCTTAATGATCTTGTCATCAACATCTGTGAAGTTTGAAACATAATTTACTTCATATCCTTTATATTCAAAGTAACGACGCACCGTATCAAAAATGATCATTGGTCTTGCATTTCCAATATGAATGTAGTTATACACCGTTGGCCCACAAACATACATTCCAACTTTCCCTGGATGCACCGGTACAAATTCTTCTTTTTGTCTTGTCAGTGTATTGTAGATTTTCATTTTTCTTTTTCCCTTCTGATTGCTTCTGAATTTTGATAATGTATAATAAATGTTTCCAGTGCCTGTCGTAATTCAGCATTCTCTCTTGCGAGCTTTTCGATATCCATATCGACTGGATTTGGAAGATCGATCTGGTCAAGCACAATACTCTGAATGCGATTGACTCTCTCTCCATCCTGTTTAACTACCTTACCTGGAACTCCGACAACAGTAGAATTCGGCGGTACATCAGATACAACCACACTTCCTGCACCAATCTTTGAGTTCTTTCCAATTGTAATAGATCCCAAAACCTTAGCACCTGAACTGATCATAACATTATCTTCGATCGTTGGATGACGTTTTCCAGTTTCATTTCCAGTTCCACCTAATGTAACACCTTGATATAAGGTCACATTATTTCCGATGATCGTCGTCTCGCCAATGACCACTCCATGCCCATGGTCAATAAAGAACCCTTCTCCGATCTGTGCACCTGGATGAATCTCAATTCCAGTTTTTCTCGCCCATTTCTGAGAAATCTTTCTAGCTTTGTAAAACTCTCCTTTCTTATATAATTCGTGTGCAACACGATGCCAATACAGTGCTTTTACATAAGGATACAAAAAAACTTCTTTCTCTTCCCTTAACGCAGGGTCTCTTAGTTTGATCGTATCATATTGGCTTTTCGCAAATTCTCGAAAACCCATCATAATTTCTAAACCTCCAATATATAGTATGTAATTTACAGGACTTTTTATATCATAGAGGATTCCATCAAAATTTTCTATAATACAAAAAACTCCGTCTCTAAATAAAGAGACGGAGTATATCCGCGGTTCCACTCTTTTAAAAGTTCCTGATCTTCTTATTATATATCTGACTAATATCACTTGATCAGGATACTTTCACTCGAATCCGTTAACGCCGGCAACGTACAAAACTACTTTATTCATCTTGTCTGCTCCCAGATGCATTCCAGACATCTTCCCTCAAAGCCGCTTCCAGCCGATGGCAGCTTCTCTCTGACAGTTCCAACTTGTCTGTACTAATTCTGTTCATTGCATTTAACTACGAATAGTTTATGCTTTTTCATACAAAATGTCAACAGATTCTTATTTTTCATACAAAGTATTTGTTATTTATTCTGGTAAAACTCTCGCCTTCACAACAGCCTTCTTCACTGCACTTCCTACAATGATCGCGATCACGATCTTTGCCGCATCTCCTGGAAGATATGGAATCACACCTGCATATAATCCCTGTACAAATGTTAAATGCATCTGTGCACACAGCCAGATCGTTCCAAATGCATATGTTACTGCTGTTCCAAGTACCATACCAATTACTGCCATCACTATGTTCCCTGAGAATTTTTCTACAAAGAATCCACTGATCAATGCCAAAAAGATAAATCCAACCAAATATCCTCCTGTTGGTCCTGCAAGTTTAGCAAGCCCACCACTAAATCCTGAAAATACTGGAAGTCCTACTGCTCCGATCAGAAGGTATACAAGATAACTGATCGTTCCACGTTTCATCCCAATAACCATTACTGCAAAATAAATCACCAAGTTCGTAAATGAAATCGGTACTGGTGTAAATGGCAATGTGATCGACATTGGTCCTAAAATACAAGTTAATGCTGCCATTAATGCAATCAGTGTTAAATCCTGAATTTTCATTGTTTGCTGTTCCATAATAAATTTCTCCCTCACTTTTATTATTTTCCTGTACTGACTGCCATTATATATCATCAACCCCTTATTGTCAACTTTGTTTTTTTAAAAGTTAACAATAAAGCGTCTTTTGATCATTCCAAAAAAGAAAGGCACCACCGATGCCTTTCTTAATCTTCGTTCTCCTCTTCTAAAATCCCAAGTTCTTTGATCCGCTCCTCAATCTTTTTTAAAGATTCTTCATAAGTTCCTTCTTTTGTCTCTTCTCTCTCCTGATTCATTCCATCAAGTAATTCGTCAATATTCTTACTTAATGGATTGCTGTCCGTTTTTCTCGTCAATAATCCCATATCTGTCTCCTTCTTCCGCTTCTTTGATGATCCTGCATGGATTACCTGCAGCAACTACATTGGCAGGAATATCCTTTGTTACAACACTTCCTGCACCGATCACACTATTGTCGCCGATCGTAACTCCAGGAAGAATCGTAACTCCTCCGCCAATCCATACTTTATCTCCAATCTTAACTGGGAGGGCCCATTCATATCCCTTTTCTCGTCTCTTCACATCTGCTGGGTGGTTCGCAGTATAAATTCCTACATTCGGACCTATAAAAACATGATTCCCGATTTCAACTCCTCCACCATCTAAAATCGACAGATTAAAGTTTGAGAAAAAGTCACTTCCAATCGTTGTCCTATATCCATAATCCAGATAAATGGGTGCTTCCAGATGAACATTCTTCCCAAGACTTCCAAATATCTGTCCTATCAGATAATTCCGACGTCCTTTATCTTCCCAATGTTCATTAAACTGTCTGGTTAGAGATTTTGCATGGTTCCTCTCTTCTATCAGAGCTTGATCCTCTGCATTATATAAAATTCCCATCAGCATTTTTTGTTTTTCCGTCATCTTTTTCCCTCCGTTGTCTTATATTTTATCATACTTCTTTTCTGTTATCTATCGAATTTGACTTTCTATCAAAAAAATTGTAGGATAAAAGAGATTTAACCATTAAGGAGGTTTAAACATGGATACCAACTTTATTATTTCTCTTGATTCCATTGCAGACGTGAATGCATTTGCAAATACGATCGCACATTTTAAATCTGAGATTGATCTTTCTTCTGGAAGATATATCGTAAATGCAAAATCGATCATGGGAATTTTCAGCCTTGATCTGACAAGACCTTTGACTTTAACCGTACATGGTAAAGATGAACTTGAAGAAATCAGCTCTGCAATTGCACCATACTTGAAAAAATAAGTTTACTTGTAATCAATGCGAGCATTTGAAGTCTCTGTTTTTAGAGGCTTCTTTTATTTTGTATTTGGTAAAAGAAAAAAGCATGATCTAAGTTCATTCTTAAATCATGCTTATCAAC
>ULRN01056962.1_pt1 | contig 39277 bp, 30 predicted proteins | sample 1955461 | NCBI WGS metagenome assembly ULRN01 (sample SAMEA4835683, study PRJEB28245) | human gut metagenome | biome: gut microbiome; material: fecal sample | place: Denmark | collected 2008 | reverse complement strand
GAGCCTCTTGTCGGATTCGAACCAACGACCCCGAGATTACAAATCACGTGCTCTGGCCAACTGAGCTAAAGAGGCATCTGTTATTCGTTTGCGGGTGCAAAGGTAGTAATAATATCTTACGATGCAATAGCTGGAGGTGTTTTTTTTCAAAAGGGAACGAAAAAAGCCGTCCGGGAAAACTCCCGGGCGGCTCTTCTCTACACGTAACTTACATCAAATTAAATCAATATCTCTTACCAACGGTTTCCCAGTCGATAATCCCCCACAATGCGTTCAAATGATCCGCACGGCGGTTCTGGTAATCCAGATAGTAAGAATGCTCCCATACATCGAATCCCATGATCGGAGTCAATCCCTTAACGACCGGGTTACTACCGTTGGGTTCTTTGGTAATTGAAAGTTTGCCGTCTTTATCTTTAGCCAACCATACCCATCCTGAGCCGAACAAGCCTGTACCGGCGGCCACGAACTCTTTCTGGAAGTTCTCGAACGATCCCCACGTAGACTTGATAGCCTCGGCTAGCTTACCCGTAGGCTCGCCACCTCCGTTCGGGGAGAATTGGGTAAAATATAGATTGTGATTCAATACTTGGCCGGCATTGTTGAAAATGGCTCCGTCAGACTCACGAACGATCTGCTCCAGCGGAGCGTTCTCGAATTTCGTGCCCTCAATCAGCTTATTAAGGGTATTTACATAGTTCAATAAATGTTTTCCGTAATGGAAATCAATTGTTTGTTTGCTGATAACTGGTTCTAAACCGTCGTTTGCGTACGGTAACTGGATTAACTCGAATTTCATAACTTCTTCTTTTTTATCTGTTATTTGACTATTTGTGATCATTAATAATAAACTTAAACATAATGTAAGCATTGTCTTCTAGTTTTTTATGTTGATTTACTATATAAACAGAGCCGAGGGGATGAAAGTTCTGGGTTCGGTGATGATTTTTTAGTGAAAATATGTTTGCGGCTAAAGTTTTATAGGGAAAACTATGCGTTATATATCGCGAAAGTTTCTATTTTTGTGCGCTCTTAAGCTTTTATTAATTAGTAAAACATATTTGTAGATGGTAAAGAAAGTTGGGAATTTAATTCCAAACACCTTTTTTATTACAAAAGGAAGTGGCGAATCAGACTTGGAGAAACACGCTGGTTCTTACCACATGGCTCTTTATGACGCCGGTATCTCTGATTTCAATATCATGACGTATTCGTCGGTGATACCCGCTACGGCACATCTGGCAACCATGGATGAACTAGACCTTCCTCCATTTGGTTCGGAAATGAAAACGATCATGGCTGTATCCCATGGATATCAGGATGAGTTCGTGTCTGCTGGTGTGGTTTACGCATGGATGTATAAGGATGAGAACTTTGATGAGAAGGTTGGTGGCCTTGTGTGTGAGGTCAGCGGACGTTACCGCATCGAGGAGCTTGAGTCTCGTCTGATCCGTGTTATCAACGATCTTCATCAGAAGACGTATGGGAAGTATTATCTTGGAGAGCTTAACTTTATCACCGAGGGAATTACGATCGAGAAACGCTATGGAACGGCGTTGGCCGCCCTTTGCTTCGTGGATTTCCTTCAACCGGAGGTCGAGGAATAAGTCGTGTTGAGTATTTTTTGTGATATTTATAGAGCCGGTTCCTTTCAAGAGCCGGCTTTTTTGTTAACTTTGAGCAACAAAAAACATATAAATATTGTTTTCGTGATATGAAAAAGATAATTAATCCGTGGGAAGGGCTGGACGGTTATATGTGTTTCGGTTGCGCTCCGAACAATCCGCTGGGGCTGCATATGGAGTTTTTTGAGGATGGTGACGATATCGTGGCGTTCTGGAAGCCTCAAGGTACTTACCAAGGATGGCTGCGTACGTTGCACGGAGGTATACAGACTACGCTGATGGATGAGTTGGCCGGCTGGGTGGTCTTGAGGAAGTTGCAGACCTCCGGGGTGACCTCACGCCTCGATGCCAAGTTTATGAAGAGTATCTCTACGGACGAGCCCCAGCTGACGATACGGGGACGGATGACAGACCGGAAACGGAACGCCATCTTCATAGAGACCGAGATCTATAACTCGGCGAATGAGTTGTGTACCCGTGCCGAGATGGTTTATTTCATCACCCCGCAAGAACGTGCGATGGAGGAGTTTGGTTTTTGCGGGTGTAAGACTGAGGATGAACATTAGTATAAATAAAAAGAAAAGTTAGGTTATTATGAAGTATGTTGGGGCTCACGTGAGTGCGGTCGGTGGGGTTGAGAATGCCCCCGTTAATGCCCATGAGATCGGTGCGAAGGCTTTTGCCCTTTTCACCCGGAATCAGAGGCAATGGAAGTCGCAGCCGTTGAAGGCGGACAGTATCCATTTATTTAAGGAGCGGTGTGAAGCGTACGGTTACGATCCGGGATGTATCTTGCCGCACGATAGCTATTTGATCAATCTGGGGAACCCGGATGCCGAGGGATTGCAGAAATCCCGTGACGCTTTTCTGGACGAGATGACACGCTGCGAGCAACTGGGACTGAAAATGCTGAATTTCCATCCCGGAAGCCATTTGGGGAAGATGGAGGTGGATACCTGCCTGTCTCGCATCGCCGAGTCGATCAATATCACGTTGGCTCAGACGAGTGGCGTATGTGCCGTGATAGAGAATACGGCGGGGCAAGGCTCGAACTTGGGATATACCTTCGAGCAGATCGCCTATATTATAAACGAGGTAGAGGATAAGAGCCGGGTGGGAGTATGCCTCGATACGGCGCACACGCTTGCCGCCGGTTACGATATAAAGACACCGGAGGGATTTGCCGAGACATTCCGTCATTTCGACGACGTGGTCGGCTTTTCTTATTTAAGGGGTATGCACTTGAACGATTCTAAAAAGGAGCTGGGATCACGTGTAGACCGGCACGAGAGTATCGGTAAAGGCTTGATGGGCCTTGATACCTTCCGCATGATCATGGCGGACCCCCGTTTCGACAATATGCCCTTAATCCTAGAGACCCCGGACGAGGCGCTTTGGCCGGAGGAGATACAGCTTCTATATAAACAATTAAAATCTTGATTATATGTTCATTTTAATGCCTGTCATTTTTGTCTTAGGAATCCTCGCTATTGCCTTGGAGGATAAGATCAAAATAAATAAAGCGGCCATAGCGTTGTTCATGGCTATCTCTATGTGGATGATATTGATGTTCGATGCCTACAATATTTTCGTCGAACGCTCCAGTACGATCTTTCAAGAGTTCTTGACCCAGAACCCGGAGATGGCCAGCTTGCCCCCGCATGAGCAATTTATTAATTTTATATCGAACCGTGCGATTGTTTATCATTTAGGAAACGTCTCCGAGACGCTTTTCTTCGTGATGTGTTCCATGTTGATCGTGGATATCGTGGATAAGCATGGTGGTTTTAGGGCCGTGACCGGGTATATCCGTACGCCGAATAAACGTAAGCTGTTGTGGTATATAAGTTTCGCTACTTTTTTCTTCTCCGCCTTGTTGGATAACTTGGCAGCCGCTATCGTGATCATGGCGGTGTTGCGTAAGCTGGTACCGGATCGTACGGATCGTTTGAAATATGCCTGTATGGTGATTATAGCGGCGAACGCCGGTGGCTCATGGTCGCCGATTGGTGATGTGACGACCATCTTGCTTTGGGTCGGAAAGAATATCTCGGCGATGCACCAGATCTCTCACGTATTTATCCCCGCTTTGGTTAATATGTTGGTGCCGTTGACGATCGCCCATTTCTGGTTGTTCAAGAAAGGATCTACCTTGCGTGTGTTGAGCGAGGAGGAGCAAGGCGACGAGTACATACCAGAGATACCGAACCGCTCACGTCGGATGATCTTTGTGATCGGCGTGCTTTCCTTGGCGTTGGTGCCTGTCTTCCAGATGGTGACGAACTTGCCGCCGTTCTTGGGCGTCTTGCTGGGATTGGTGATCCTTTGGTTCTATACGGATTTGATGTATAGCAAGCTGCACATGCATGAGTCCCAGAAACTCCGTATTTCCCAATTGTTGCCGAATATCGATTTGGCTACGATTTTCTTTTTCTTGGGTATCTTGATGGCCGTGGGAGCGCTGGAGACTTCCGGGCAGTTAGGGATCATGTCCGCTTTCTTGGATAAGCATGTGCATGAGCCGTATCTGATCAGCTTCGTGATCGGTGCCTTGTCCTCCTGCGTGGATAACGTAGCCTTGGTAGCTGCTACGATGGGTATGTACCCGATCGTGGAGCAGGTGGCCGACTTATCGCCTTACGCCCAGTTCTTCGTATCGGACGGTGGTTTCTGGACCTTCTTGGCTTATTGTGCCGTGACGGGGGGTAGCATCTTGATCATTGGTTCGGCTACGGGCGTTACGGTAATGGGATTGGAGAAGATCGATTTCATGTATTATACGAAACGGTTCTCTATCTTGGCGTTGATCGGCTATTGTTGCGGCGCCGGTGTATATATGCTTTTATTTGCTTAAAACTTTATTTATATGAAGAAGAATTGGATTTTATTAACCGCTTGCGCCGCCCTGTTATCCGGGGTGGAGGCTATCGCCTGTACCGGTTTGCTGGTGGGCAAGAAGGCTTCGACAGACGGTTCGGTAATGATTAGTTATGCGGCGGACTCGCATTCCCTGTATGGGGAGATGTATCGTTGGCCCGCCGCTACATGGCCGAAGGGCGCCATGTTGGAAGTGAAGGAATGGGATACGGGGAAACCGCTGGGCAAGATCGCCCAAGTGGAGAAGACCTATTCCGTAGTGGGTAACATGAACGAGCATCAGGTGGCTATCACGGAGAGTACGTTCGGCGGACGCCATGAATTGGTGGATACGACGGGTATCATGGATTACGGTAGCTTGATCTACATCGCTTTGCAACGTTCCAAGTCGGCCCGTGAGGCGATCAAGGTCATGACGGACTTAGTAAAGGAATATGGCTATTACAGCAGTGGCGAGACGTTCTCTATCGCTGATAAGAACGAGGCTTGGGTGATGGAGATGATCGGTAAGGGACCGGGTAACAAAGGTGCCGTTTGGGTAGCGATCCGCATCCCGGACGATTGTATCTCGGCGCATGCCAACCAGTCCCGCATCCAGCAGATACCGTTTGACGATAAGGAGAATTGCATGTACTCGCCGGATGTGGTTTCTTTCGCCCGTGAGAAAGGATATTTCAAGGGAAAGGATGCTGATTTCAGTTTCGCCAAGGCTTATTGCCCGTATGATTTCAGCGCCTTGCGTGGATGCGAGGCTCGTGTATGGTCTTTCTTCCGTAAATATGATACCACGATGGATCAGTATACGGATTTTATCAAGGGTGATCCTTCCAAGGAGCCGATGCCTCTGTATGTGAAGCCGAATCGTAAGCTTTCCGTTCAAGACGTACAGAATGGCATGCGCGACCATTACGAGGGAACGGATCTGGATATGACGAAAGATGCCGGTGCCGGCTCGTATAAGGTTCCTTACCGCTGGCGGCCGATGACGTTCGAGGTAGACGGGCAGGAATATACGAATGAACGTGCCATAGCGACGCAACAAACGGGCTTCGTGATTGTTCCACAAATGCGTAACTGGTTGCCGGACGCTATCGGTGGTATCTTGTGGTTTGCCGTGGACGACGCTGATATGGCAGTCTTCACTCCTGTATATGGGTCGGTAACGGATGTCCCGGAGTGCTATCGGGTGGGAAACGGCGATTTGCTGAACTTCTCTTGGACTTCCGCTTTCTGGATTCATAACTGGGTGGCTAATATGGCTTACCACAAATATAGCTTCATGATTCAGGATATCCGTAAGGTACAGCAAGAGTTGGAGAATGGTTATCAAGAGACCGTACCGGCTATCGATAAGGCGGCTCAGGAGTTGTATGCCAAGGACCCGGCGGAGGCTGTCAAGTTCTTGACGTGGTATAGCACGACTAATTCAGACTCCGCTACCGCCCGCTGGAAGCAATTGGGTGAGTATTTGCTGGTAAAATACATCGATGGAAACGTGAAGAAAGAGGTGAACGGACAGTTCAAGCGTAATCCGTACGGCCAGCCCGCATCTCCCGATTTTCCCGGATATGACGAGGACTATTACCGTAGCATCGTGAAGAGTGCCGGCGATCGACTGAAAGTAAAATAAATACCAATAATAATCTAATGTTGAACTAAACGAAAGAAAGCGTATGAAAAAGTTTGTAATGATGCTGATGTTAGCAGTCTTTAGTCTGGGAGCTTATGCGCAGACGCAGCAAGGACAATCTGCCGTGGGATTTAACATCGGTTATGGATTCGATTCGAAGAATGCCACGTTAGGAGTTGATTACCGCTATTGTATCACGGATGCGGTACGTTTGAGCCCGTCTCTTACTTATTTCGTAAAGAATGACAATCACAGCACTTGGGCGATCGACTTGAATGCTCATTATGTAGTGAAGTTAAGTGAGATGTTCGGTTTTTATCCATTAGCGGGGCTTAGTCTGTCCTTTTGGAATTGGGATGCGGGCCATGGCCTTTCTCATAACGAGACTCGTCTGGGAGCCAATATCGGTTTAGGCGGTGAGGTTTATGCTACCGACAATCTTTCGATAGGGTTGGAGGTGAAGTATAATATCATCAAGGATTTCGATCAGGCCATGCTGGGTGTTCGCGTAGGATATAGTTTCTGATCCCAATATAGTCACAGCCCCACGGCAGTACTGTCGTGGGGTTACACCAGTACTGCTTCCGGCTCTCGCCGATACTGGTGTAGCCCATTGCCGGTACAGGCGTTTCCTTTATTCCTTCATTCCTTCACCGGCTCCTACACACACGCACGCACGCATACGCATACGCGTATTATTAATGTACGCATACATGTGTGTGGGTGTGTGTAAAGGGGTAGGTGAAGGAATGAAGGAAATAATCATTTCCTTTTTCTCGATTGCTTACCATCTCAAATAATCCTCGAACGTGACTTTCTCGAAATTGGGGATTACCTCATATACTTTATCTCTTAAAGATTCCGCCGGATTCGTCGTACTTAACCCGATGACACGCATCCCTGCGTCCTTCCCGGACTGTATGCCGTTGAAAGAATCCTCGAATACGATACAATCCTCGGGAGATACGTTCAAGTCTTTCGCCGCCAATAGATAACACATCGGATCGGGCTTACCTTGCGTGATGCGGTCGGCGGTCACTAGGGTATCGAATAGATTGTCCAGATGTAGAAGCCCGAAAGCCCGTTTCACCTTCGCGTTATCCGAGCTGGTAACCAAGCCTATCTGTACGCCGTGCTCCTTCAGCATACGGATGAACTCGATGGAGCCGGGCATGGGAGGCAAGGGCATCGTCTTCTCATACTCTGTAGATTCTTTGGTCACCATTTGGCGGAACTCCTCCGTGTATCCGGAAAAATACTTCTCCAGAATATACGGTAGGGTCGTACCCTTTATAATATCAGCGAAATTATCGATACCTAAGCCATAACGTTTAGCGGCATCGTTCCAGAATAAATCGTAAATAGGTTCCGTATCTACTACTACGCCGTCAAAATCGAACAAGGCGGTCTTTAGTTGTTTCATATAAATAATCATTTAATATTTATATCGCGAAGATACGTCTATTTTTTATGAAATCAATTATCTTTGTGGACGCACACATAGCTTGATTATATATATTAAAAATAAATAAGACATGAAGACACTAGTAATTTGTACCGCCATGAGCGCTATGATCCTTTGCGCCTGCGGTGGAAAAAACACGCAAAGTACGGAAGAGACAGCTAAGGTAGTACCGATGGCCGTAATTACACCGGCGATCAATCAATTGACCGACCAAGAGAAAGCCGAGGGCTGGGTGCTCCTTTTTGATGGTAAGACAACGAAAGGTTGGCGTGGAGCGCACAAAGACGCTTTCCCTGATCACGGATGGATGGTGAAAGACGGTGAATTGATCGTGCAGAAATCCGATGGTAGCGAGTCTACGAACGGAGGCGATATCGTTACGGAGGGTGAATATTCCGCTTTTGAGTTCAGCGTGGATTTTAAGATCACCGAAGGGGCCAACAGCGGTATTAAATACTTCGTGACCGAGCAAGAGAAGCAAAAAGGCTCCGCTTACGGCTTGGAGTTCCAGCTATTGGATGACGCTAAGCACCCGGATGCCAAGCTTTACACGACTTTCCCCGGTAGTCGTACCCTTGGAAGCTTGTATGATCTGAAGAAAAGCGAGAACATCCATTTCAACGGCGTAGGAGAGTGGAATACGGCCGTGGTGAAGGTATTCCCGAACAACCACGTAGAGCACTGGCTGAATGGTGTGAAGGTATTGGAGTACGAGCGTGGCAGCAAGGAGTTCCGTGATTTGGTGAAGGGCAGTAAATACGCTGATCCATCTTATAATGCGGGTGGTGCTTTCGGCGAGGCTCCGAAAGGACACATCCTTTTGCAGGATCATGGGGATGAGGTAGCGTTCCGCAATATCAAGGTGAAGGAGTTGAAATGATCGCCTCGTGACTAATTTTTCGTAACAAAAGGGTGCCGATTTAAAAAAAGTTGTTACTTTGCGGCGGATTTAGACTACTAACTTTAAAAGATAACAGACAAATACCATGATTTGGAACGAAACTATTGAATGTATGGACCGTGAGGAAATGCGGAAACTACAGAGCCTACGGTTGAAAAGAGTTGTTGAACATGCTTACCATAACTCCCCGTTTTATCGCAAGAAAATGCAGGAGATGGGCATTGCTCCCGACGATATACAGACAATAGATGATATAACGAAATTACCGTTCACGGTAAAACAAGACTTGCGTGATAACTATCCTTTCGGCTTGATGGCCGTGCCGATGTCCGAGATCGTCCGTCTGCATGCCTCTTCCGGTACGACAGGTAAGCCTATCGTCGTGGGATATACCCGTAAGGACTTGGGTATTTGGGCCGAGGTGGTGGCTCGTTGCCTGACCGCCTATGGTTTGACAAAGAACGATTCCGTGCAAGTATCCTATGGTTACGGAATGTTTACCGGAGGCTTGGGTGCCCATGCCGGAGTGGAGAATATCGGTGGTACGGTGATCCCGATGAGTAGCGGTAATACTCAGAAACAAATCCAGTTGATGCACGACTTCGGGGCGAAGGGTTTGGCTTGTACGCCTTCTTACGCTTTGTATCTGGCGGAGACTATCCACCAGTCCGGTATTCCCTTGGAGGAATTCCAGCTACGTGTCGGAGCGTTCGGTGCCGAGCCTTGGACGGAGAATATGCGTAAGGAATTAGAGACAAAACTAAATATCAAAGCTTACGATATCTATGGCTTGACGGAGATCTGCGGGCCGGGCGTCGGTGGCGAGTGTGAGTGCCAGAACGGTACCCACCTGTGGGAAGACCATTTCTTCCCGGAGATCGTGGACCCGAATACCTTACAACCGGTGGAACCGGGACAAGTAGGAGAGTTGGTCTTCACCACGCTTACGAAGGAGGGTATGCCGATGCTTCGTTACCGTACACGTGATTTGACCTCGCTGACTTACGAGAAGTGCGCCTGTGGACGTACGGCGGTTCGTATGGGACGTATTTTAGGTAGAAGTGACGATATGTTGATTATTCGTGGCGTAAATGTTTTCCCGTCTCAGGTAGAATCCGTAATTTTGGAGCTGCCGGAGTTCGAGGCGCATTACCTGATCGTGGTGGATCGTATGAACAATACCGATACCTTCCAGATACAGGTGGAGGTTCGCCAAGAATACTACTCGGACGAGATGAACAAGATGATCGCCTTGAAAAAGAAGATCGCCGCCCGCATGCAGAGCGTGATCGGTTTGCAACCGGACATCAAGATCGTGGAGCCGCGTAGTATCGAACGTAGTATGGGTAAGGCAAAACACGTGATCGATAAACGTAAGTTAGTATAACCTCTAAAAGATTAAGTACTATGTTAATAAAACAATTATCAATCTTTCTGGAAAACAAGAAAGGCCGTTTTACGGAAGTCGCCAAGATATTAGGGGAGGCAGGGGTCAATATGTCCGCTTTCACGGTAGCCGAGAATTCCGATTTCGGTATCCTTCGCCTAATCGTATCCGATACGGAGAAAGCGATATCCGTGCTTCGTGAAAAGTTATACGCTGTAAGCGTGGCCGACGTGGTATGCTTGCATTGTCCCAACCAGCCGGGAGCGTTGGCAAAGGCGATGGATATCATTACCTCGGCCGGGATCTTCATTGAATATATGTACGCTTTTTCTCAAGGCGACGCTGCTAACGTGATCATCCGTCCGGACGATGTCAATAAGTGCGCGGAGGTTTTGAAAGCGAATAAATTGGAATTGATCGCTGCCAGCGATTTATATAAGTTGTAAATATTAACGTTTTGGGTTTCATTTATTCGCCTAAAAGCACTAATTTTGCACGCTAAAAGTATGTGAATGAAAAAGGTTGTATTTTTACTGATGATGATGACGGTATTATTATCCTCTTGTGGAGAGTATAATAAGATACTGAAGAGCACGGATTACGAATTGAAATATTCGTACGCGAAGAAATACTTCAACGCGAAGCAATACTCGAAATCCGCTACTCTGCTGGATGAACTGGTTACAATCTTTAAAGGAACAGCTTATGCCGAGGAGTCCTTGTACTTGTTGGCGCAAAGCTATTACGGTCAGAAAGATTATCAGACGGCTTCGCAATACTTCGAGACCTATTATACGACCTATCCGAAAGGGGAGTTTACGGAATTATCCCGTTTCTATTCCGGTTATGGTTTGTATCTGGACTCTCCGGATCCCCGGTTAGACCAGTCGCAGACGTATAAGGCGATCGAGCAGTTGCAACTTTATTTGGAGTATTATCCGCAAAGTGAACGGGCCGAGGAAGCGCAGAACATCATGTTCGAGCTTCAGGAGAAGTTGGCTTACAAGGAATTGATGGCCACCCGCTTGTATTTCAATCTAGGTACCTATATGGGGAATAACTTCCAGTCTTGCGTGATCACGGCGCAGAACGCCTTGAAGAATTACCCGTATTCCAAGTATCGTGAGGAATTCATGTTCCTTATCATCCGTGCGAAGTACGAGTTGGCGCTAGTATCCGTAGAGGAGAAGTTGCAGGGCCGTTACCGGGATGTGGTTGACGAGTATTACAACTACATGAACGAGTATCCGGAAGGTAACTACGTAAAGCAGGTAACGAAGTTCTACGACTATGCCAGCAAGCGAATTACAGATGCATATTAAGCGAATTTAATCAATAAAACGAAAATGGATTACAGAAAATCAAACGCTCCTACCAATACGGTAACCCGTGACATGATGAAGTTAAGTGAAGAAACGGGTAACGTATATGAGACAGTCGCTATCATTTCAAAACGGGCGAATCAGATTAGTGTTGAGATGAAACAAGATCTGGAAAAGAAACTTCAAGAGTTCGCTTCTTACAATGACAACTTGGAGGAAGTCTTTGAAAACCGTGAGCAGATCGAGATTTCACGCTACTATGAGAAACTTCCGAAATCAACGTTGATCGCCGCTCAAGAGTACGAGGATGGCAAGGTTTATTACAAGAATCCTGCTAAAGAGAAGAATAACTTCTAAGAAGAAATATTTTTGAACATCGGAAAGGCTGACCCTCAAATGAGTCGGCCTTTCCATTTAAAACGAACTAATTACCATGTTACAAAGAATACAAACTGTTTACCTGCTAATTATCGTGGCGCTTACGGTCGCTACCTTATTCTTGCCGTTGGCCGTGTTGCAACAAGGAGACGCTCTCTTCTCGTTCGATGCTAGCGGGTTGAGCACGATGATCGGTGAGCCGGAATTACTATACCCGGCGTGGGGCTTATTTGCCTTGACCGCTATCATCGCTATCATTGCCTTGGTGACGATCTTCTTATATAGGAAAAGAATCCTGCAAATCCGTCTTTGCGTGTTTAACGCATTGCTGATATTGGGCTTTTATGGTTTCTTCGCCTTCTTGATCTATTCCTTGAAGGGGGATATGGAAGGTGCCAGCGTAAGTGTTAAGATCGCTCTTTCCTTCCCGTTGGTCAATCTGATCTTGGATTATCTGGCGATCCGTAATATCGGGGCCGATGAGGCGCTGGTACGTTCCTTGGATCGTTTGCGTTAAGGCTTTCCGGATAAATCATTGGGTATAGGATATTAGGTAAGGGACTCTTTTTGTCAAGGGCCCCTTATTTTATGTCCGGAAAAGTATAATACATAAGACAATATTATTTTGTATATGAAACAATATTGTTTTTCGGTGAAATATATCTACTTTCGTAGAATACAAATATCCGTTGCCAATCATGAAGAAGACTCAGCTTATCCCCATCGCTTTATTGTCGGTATCGGCGGTAGTGAACGCCCAGAATGCCAGTCGTCCCCCGAATATCATCTTGTTCTTGGTGGATGATATGGGATGGGAGGATACGTCCTTGCCTTTCTGGACTCAAAAGACGCATTATAATGAAGTATATGAGACCCCGAACATGGAACGATTGGCGAAAGAGGGCATGATGTTTACCCAAGCCTACGCTAGCAGTATCAGCTCGCCTACTCGTTGTAGCTTGATCACGGGGACGAATGCCGCCCGTCACCGGGTTACGAACTGGACACTTTTTAAGGATAAGACGACCGACCGGGAGAGTGATGTGCTTACCCTGCCGGATTGGAATTATAACGGCGTGGCTCAAGTGAGCGGGACGAATAATACGTTTGTGGGTACTTCATTCGTGCAGATATTGAAGAATAACGGATATCATACGATCCATTGCGGCAAGGCGCACTTCGGGGCGATCGATACCCCGGGGGAGGACCCGCATCATTGGGGATTCGAGGTCAATATAGCCGGGCATGCCGCCGGAGGTCTCGCCAGTTACCTCGGCGAGAATAATTACGGGCATACCAAGGATGGTAAACCTTACGCTCCGAACGCTATCCCCGGATTGGAAAAGTATTGGGGAAGCGACACCTTCGCTACGGAGGCCTTGACGCAGGAGGCGATCAAGGCGTTGGACAAGGCTAAGAAATATAACCAGCCGTTCTACCTATATATGTCACATTATGCGATCCATATCCCGATTGATAAGGACAAGCGTTTCTACCAGAAATATATCGATAAGGGGTTAACGGCTAAAGAGGCGGCTTACGCTGCCTTGATAGAGGGTATGGATAAGAGTCTGGGCGATTTGATGGACTGGCTGGAGAAGAATGGCGAGGTGGATAACACGATCGTGATCTTCATGAGCGATAACGGCGGTCTTTCCAGCGAGCCCGGATGGCGTGACGGCGAGATCCATACGCAAAACTATCCCTTGAACAGTGGTAAAGGCTCCGCCTATGAGGGAGGAGTCCGTGAGCCTATGATCGTGCGTTGGCCGGGGGTGGTGAAGCCGGGAAGCAAATGTGATAAATACTTGATTATAGAGGATTTCTATCCAACTATCTTGGAGATGGCAGGCATAAGGGGGTATAAGACCGTACAGCCGATAGATGGCGTCAGTTTCATGCCTTTATTAAAAGGTACGGGAGATCCTTCCGTGGGACGTAGCTTATTCTGGAACTGCCCGAATATATGGGGTAATGACGGGCCGGGAATCGGTCCGACTTGCTCGGTTCGTAATGGAGACTGGAAACTGATCTATTATTACGAGACGGGGAGGAAGGAATTGTTTAATATCACGGAGGATATAGGGGAACATAATGACGTGGCAAGGCAGCATCCCGATATCGTAAAGCGTCTGTCTGGGGAATTGGGTACGTATTTACGGAAAGTGGACGGGCAACGTCCGTCGTTTAAGGCGACAGGCAAACCGGTTCCTTGGCCGGATGAGATATAATAATTAAAAAAAGAAAGAGCATATGGAGTTTTACAAAGCGGAAGAGAATCGCTATGCGGATATGATATATCGGCGGTGCGGACGGAGCGGTATCTTATTGCCGGCCGTTTCCTTGGGATTGTGGCACAACTTTGGTAGTGTGGACGTGTTCAGTAATTTTATCCAGATCGCTCACGCCGCATTCGATCATGGCGTGACTCATTTCGACTTGGCGAATAATTATGGCCCGGCCTACGGATCGGCGGAGGAGAATTTCGGCCGGATATTGAAGAAGGGCTTGGGTGCTTATCGGGATGAGATGATTATCTCTACGAAGGCGGGCTACGATATGTGGCCGGGACCGTATGGGAACTGGGGAAGCCGTAAATATTTAATGGCTAGCTTGGATCAGAGCTTGAAACGGATGGGACTGGAATACGTGGATATCTTTTACTCCCATCGTCCGGACCCGGAGACTCCGATCGAGGAGACGATGGGGGCCTTGGCCGATATCGTCCGGCAAGGAAAGGCTTTGTATGTAGGTATCTCCAACTATGACGCGGACCAGACCCGTAAGGCCTTGGCCGTACTGAAAGAACATAAGGTGCCTTGCCTGATTCACCAAGCCCGCTATTCGATGTTCGATCGTTGGACGGAGCCGGATTTATTGCCTGTATTGAAGGAAGAGGGTGTGGGTATGATAGCGTTCTCGCCGTTGGCGCAAGGCTTGCTTACGGATAAGTATTTGCGTGGAATCCCGGAGAATTCCCGTGCGGCGAAATCGACCGGTCATTTGCAGACCTCTCAAGTTACCCCGGAGGCCGTGGAAAAGGCCCGTAAGCTAAACGAGGTAGCCGCCCGCCGTGGACAGACCTTGGCGGAGATGGCGCTCGCTTGGTTATTAAAGGACGAACGGGTAACTAGCGTATTAATTGGCGCTAGCTCTGTCGCCCAATTAATGGATAACCTGAAGGCGTTAGATAATATCTCTTTCTCCGGGGAAGAATTGCAGGAGATAGAGAACATCTTAATATAACGTGAATCGTATCCGATTGTAGAGACGGGACGTGCCCCGTCTCATCCCCTCAAAAGGGTATTTAAAGTTACTATTAGATGGTGGGAGACGGGGCACGCCCCGTCTCTACAAGCCTGTACAAATTTTAGAATAAATGAAACCGTTCTTATATCAAGTTGCGTCTCTTTTTTACGAGAAATGGGGAGCGGAGGTCAGTCGTCTGGCCTTTGTTTTCCCAAACCGGCGTACGGGACTTTTCTTCCAGAAATATCTCTCGGAGGTAGCCGATACCCCCCTTTTCTCTCCGACAATCCTTACGATCAACGATCTCTTTATCCAGTTGAGCGGAAAACAATCCGCCGACCGGATCAGTATGCTTTTTACCCTGTACGACATCTACATCCGCCAAAGCGGTTCCACCGAGACTTTCGATGAATTCCTGTATTGGGGCGAGATGTTGCTCAACGACTTCGACGATATCGATAAGTACATGGCAAATGCCCGCATGCTATTCAGTAACGTAACGGACCTACGGGAGATAGAGAATGATTTCGATTTCTTGAGCGATGAGCAGATCGCCGCTATCCGTAGTTTCTGGTCCAGTTTTTATCCCCGGGGCGATACGCCGAACCAGCAACAGTTCTTGGCGGTCTGGCAAGTGCTATACGATCTCTATGAGGAATTCCGTGCGACCATGGCCGCCGAGGGAAAAGGTTACGAGGGCATGATCTTCCGGGAGGTCGTGGAAAGCATGGAACGGGGCGAGTCTCCGGATTTACCTTACGAGCGAATTGTCTTCGTCGGTTTGAACGCCTTGTCCGTATCGGAAGAGCGTTTCTTGGCCCAGTTGCAGAAGCGGGAGATAGCGGATTTCTATTGGGATTATGTATCCGATAAGGTAACCGATCCGGATAATAAGGCTTCTTACTTCGTCTCCCGTAACCTGAAGAGCTTCCCTTCCTCGATGAAATTACCCCCCGAGGAGAAGGTAAAGACCGAGATCGAGGTGATCGGCATCCCTTCCGGTATCGGGCAGGCCAAGCACGTCTACACCCTGTTGAGCGATTGGTGCAAGGAAGCGGAGATGAGTTCGGAAGAAGCCTTGCGTACGGCGGTGATCTTGCCCGATGAACATCTGCTGATCCCGGTGCTGAACGCCATACCGGAGCAAATCCGGCGTATCAACGTCACGATGGGTTATCCCTTGGCGGGAACCCCGGTCGCCTCGTTGATCGAGTATATCTTGGTGTTGCAGAAGAACGTACGCTACATAGACCGGAATCCGCTGTTCTATTTCCGTGACGTGCTGCCGGTATTGAACCATCGCTACATCCTCTCCACCTCACCGGAGATTATTTCCTCCTTGGTGAAAGAGATCACGGAGAACAACAAGATCTATATCTCGCATACGGAGTTAGGGAAAACGCCTTTGCTAGAAATCCTGTTCACGCCGGTGACCGGGGTGGAGGCCTTCTCGGACTATCTGATCAAGGTGTTGGAAGAGCTGAACAAGGTTATGTCCGCCCTTTCCGATGAAGAAGAGGAGGACGCACCCCAGCGGACGAACGATTTGGAGCAAGAGTTCATCTTCCATTATTTCACCACGGTAAACCGCATGAAAGAGGTAATGAAAGACGCTCGTATAGAGATGAAAATAGATACCTTCTTCCGCCTATTGAAGCGGGTGACTGATACCATTACGATCCCTTTCCACGGTGAGCCGCTTTCCGGCCTCCAGATTATGGGTGTGCTCGAGACCCGTGCCTTGGATTTCGACCGTCTGATTATCTTATCCATGAACGAGGGCATTTTCCCGCAGCGGAAAGCGGCGAACTCCTTTATCCCTTATAACCTACGCAGAGGTTTCGGGTTGCCTACCTACGAGCATCAAGATAGCGTATGGGCCTACCATTTCTATCGTTTGATAGAGCGTGCCAGCCACGTGAGCCTTTTATACGATACCCGCAGCAACGGATTGCAGACGGGAGAGGTAAGTCGCTTTGTCCACCAGCTGCATTATCATTATGAGGTGCCGATGCGAGATAAATTGGTGGTCTATAACGTATCTTCCTCCAAGACCCCGCCATTGGCCGTGCCGAAAAGGGAGGATATCATGCGCCGTTTAGACGCTTACCGGAAAGGGGGGAGCAAGGCGATCTCGGCGAGCGCTATCAATACGTATCTGGATTGCCCGTTGAAATTCTATTTTTCCGTCGTAGAAGGCATTCGAGAGGAAGAGGAGGTGAGCGAGACGATCGAGAGCGATGTATTCGGAAGCATCTTACATAAAGTGATGGAGGAGCTTTACAAGCCGTTCCAAGGGAAGATGGTTACCGTGGATTTGCTGAAAGCGATCCGTAAGGATACGGCCTTGCTTACCGGAGCTATCGCCCGGGCTTTCGCCAGCGAGTTTTTCAAGACAGAGGTGGTTCGCTCCCTTACCGGACAAAACTACCTGATCGGCGAGATGATCCGCAAATACGTGGAGAAAATCTTGGAGCGTGACGGCAAGCTGACTCCTTTCGTTTACATCGAGTCCGAGCGTAAGATAAACGGCTTGATCAGCCTTTCCGACCATTCCGAGATCCGGTTGAAAGGCTTTATCGATCGTGTGGACGAGGTTCGCGACGCCATCCGTATCATCGATTACAAGAGCGGTAGCGGAACTACGACTTTCAGTAGTATCGAGAGCCTATTCAACAAGGAGGAGAAAGATCGTGCGAAAGCCGTGATGCAGGTATTCATGTATTGCTGGATGTACGCCCATCTCACCGAGAACAAGGGAAAGACGATACAACCGGGCATTTATTACGTCCGTTCCCTCTTCGCCGATCCGTTCGACCCATCTGTCTACCACCGTATCGAACGGGGGAAGTCGGAGAAGGTAGAGGATTTCTCCGGTTATGCCCAAGCGTTCGAGGAGGGGTTACGGGGTTGCTTGGACGAGATATTCAATCCAGAAATTCCCTTTACGCAAACCCCTACGGGGAAGGCTTGCTCTTATTGTCCGTTCAAGGGTATTTGCGGTAAGTAGCATTTGTCCCGGTACTTCTGGGAGAGTACCGGAGTACTCCCTATAAAGTACTGTGGTATTTCTCCGGATAGTACTGGAGTACTCCTTACAAAGTACTGCGGTACCTCTTAGGCAGTACTGCGGTACTTCTTGCGAAGTACTGAGGCGAGGCTTACTGATGAGGAAGCAATTCCACTATCTTTTCCAAGAAGATCTGATCAGTCTCATCGAAACTATCCGGTTGATCACTGTCTATATCAAGGACAGCGATTACCTTATCCGCCCATATCACGGGAACTACGATCTCAGAGCGTGACGCCGAGCTACAAGCGATATGTCCCGGGAAAGCGTCTACGTCCGGTACGATGATCGTACGGGTCTCCTTCCAGGCCGTGCCGCATACCCCTTTTCCGTATTTGATTCGTGTACAGGCGATAGGGCCTTGAAAAGGCGCTAATACCAACTGATTGTCTATGACCCGGTAGAAACCTACCCAAAAGAAACCGAAAGTCTGCTTGAGTGCCGCGGCGACGTTCGCCATGTTAGCGATTAGGTCGGTCTCGTTACCTACCAATGAGGCGATTTGCGGGAGCAACGTCTCATACATTTCCTGTTTATCACCGTTTTTAATCCGTAGTTCCTCTGCCATATTTAAACTATTATAAGGTCGCGAATATAAAGAATAAATCGAAATATCCGTATCTTCGCGGCATGACAAAACAAAATTCTCCATTGGTATTAGGGACCGAGCCTATCGGTAAATTACTTACGCAATATGCGATTCCTGCGATTATCGCAATGACAGCTTCTTCTTTATATAATATGGCCGATAGCATTTTTATTGGCCATGGAGTGGGGGCGTTAGCGATTTCCGGCCTAGCCCTGACCTTTCCGTTGATGAACTTGGCGGCCGCCTTCGGTTCGTTGGTGGGAGTCGGCGCCTCTACGTTGGTGGCCGTGAAGCTGGGGCAGAAAGATTATGAGGGGGCGAATAAGGTGTTGGGGAATGTGTTGATCTTAAATGTGGTTCTGGGTGTCGCTTTCACGATCGCTTTCTTGTTCTTGCTTGATCCCGTGCTGTACTTTTTCGGCGCCAGTGAGAACACGATCTCATATGCCCGTGATTATATGCGGATTATTCTGTATGGCAATGTGGTCACGCATATGTATCTGGGATTAAATGCGGTCTTGCGCTCCTCGGGGTTCCCGAAGATGGCGATGTATGCTACGTTGGCGTCGGTCGTTATCAATTGCGCCTTGAATCCGTTGTTTATCTTTGGGTTTGGATGGGGTATCAAAGGGTCGGCTTGGGCGACGGTGATCTCGCAGGTAATCTCGCTTACCGGACAGTTGATCCATTTCTCGAGACCGAAACAACTCCTTCATTTCAAGAAAGGTATTTATAGGCTGCGCTCGGAGATCGTGAAAGGTATCTTGTCGATCGGTTTATCTCCGTTCTTGATGAACCTTTGTTCCTGCTTGATCGTGATCCTTATCAACCGGGGATTGAAAGAGCATGGGGGAGATATGGCGATTGGCGCTTATGGTATCGTGAACCGTATCGCTTTTCTTTTCGTGATGATTATCATGGGATTTAATCAGGGTATGCAACCGATAGCCGGTTATAATTATGGTGCCCGGCTCTATTCCCGGGTGACGGACGTGACCCGCCTGACGATGCGCTGGGCGGTAGGAGTGGCTACGCTGGGGTTCTTGCTTTGCCAGTTGGTGCCGTCGTGGATCGTCCGTATGTTTACGAGTGACGGGGAGTTGATCAGTGCCGCCTCTTATGGCCTGCACATCGTCTTCGCCGTATTCCCGATCGTGGGCTTCCAGATGGTGGCGACTAACTTCTTCCTTTCCATCGGCATGTCTAAGAAAGCGATCTTTCTCTCCTTGACCCGGCAGATGCTTTTCTTGATACCCTGTTTAATCATCCTCCCCCCGTTATTCGGAATTCTCGGTGTCTGGATCAGTATGCCTATCGCCGACACGGTGGCGGCGATCGTGACAGCGATCGTGCTTGTGAAACAATTTAAACAATTCAAATATGGAACATAACGTGATATTACCTGCGGAATGGTATCCGCAAAGTGCCGTGCAGCTTACGTGGCCGCATGAGAATACGGATTGGGCCCCGATATTGGACGAGGTGATTCCTTGCTTCGTGGCTATCGCCAAGGAAGTGATCAAGCGAGAGAAGTTATTGATTGTCTGTCCGGACGAGACCGCCGTACGTGAGCAATTGGGTGAGGTTGATTACGACCGTGTCATTTTCCGTGAGATGGATACGAACGATACGTGGGCACGGGATCACGGGGGGATCTCCGTCTTCGATGAGGGAACGCCCATGCTTTATGATTTCGTGTTCAACGGCTGGGGAATGAAGTTCGCCGCCAATCATGATAATTTGATTACCCGTAATCTTTGTCATATGAAGACCTTCTCCGATGAGGTGGTGCCCGCTAATATGCAACCTTTCGTGCTGGAAGGCGGTAGTATCGAATCGGATGGGAAAGGTACGTTGATGACTACCGTTGAGTGTCTGGCATCCGTAAACCGTAATGAGTATTTGCGACAAGAGGAATTAGAACGTTATTTGAAAGACGTATTTGGCTTGGATCGTATCCTTTGGATTACCAGCGGTTATTTAGCCGGGGACGATACGGATAGCCACGTGGATACGCTCGCCCGTTTTTGTAGCGAGGATACGATCGCTTATGTCCGCTGCGAGGATGAGGAAGACGAGCATTATGAGGAACTGAAGGCGATGGAGGAGGAGATCAAGGAGTTTACTAGGGCGAATGGTGAGCCTTATCGTCTGATTCCACTTCCGATGGCCGATAAGGTGGAATGGGAAGGGGAGCGCTTGCCCGCTACCTACGCTAATTTCCTGATCATGAATGGGGCCGTATTGGTTCCGTTCTATGACTCACCGAAGGATGAGATCGCTAAAGCGGCTTTGCGGGAGGCGTTCCCGGACCGTGAGATCATAGGCATCAACTGCCTTCCGCTTATCAAGCAACACGGTTCCCTGCATTGCGTAACGATGCAGTATCCGGAAGGTTTTATCAAATAAATAACATAGTCTATGATAATACCTAGTTGTAGAGACGGGGCGTGCCCCGTCTTACCACTGTCTGATGGTAATTTAGAATATCATTTTGCTGGGATGTGAGACGGGGCACGCCCCGTCTCTACAACTGGATATTAATCAATGTAAATATTAAATATGAAAGTAGGATTAATACAACAAAAGAATACCGCTGATAGAGCGGCGAATATAGAGAAGCTAAAAGTAAATATCCGTGAAGTTGCCCGGGAGGGAGCGGAATTGGTCGTTTTACAAGAACTGCATAACGGCCTGTATTTCTGCCAGACGGAAGATACGAGCATGTTTGACTTGGCAGAGACGATCCCCGGCCCATCGACGGAAACCTTCGGTGGCTTGGCGAAAGAATTGGGTATCGTCTTGGTGCTTTCCCTTTTCGAGAAGCGTGCCCCGGGCCTGTACCATAACACGGCCGTCGTCTTGGAGAAAGACGGTACGATCGCCGGAAAATACCGCAAGATGCATATCCCGGATGACCCCGCTTATTACGAGAAGTTCTATTTTACCCCCGGTGATTTAGGCTTTGAGCCTATCGATACCTCTGTGGGGCGTCTTGGTGTGTTGGTTTGCTGGGATCAATGGTACCCGGAAGCAGCCCGTTTGATGGCTATGCGTGGCGCCGAGATGTTGATCTATCCGACCGCTATCGGCTGGGAAAGTAGCGATACGCAGGAAGAGAAGGACCGTCAGCTGGGTGCGTGGGTGACCATACAGCGGGGACATGCCGTGGCGAACGGACTCCCGGTCATTTCCGTAAATCGTACCGGGCATGAGCCGGACCCTTCGGGACAAACGGGCGGTATCCGGTTTTGGGGAAACAGTTTCGCAGCCGGTCCCCAAGGTGAGCTATTAACCGTATTCCCGAATGACGAGGAGGAGGTACGTGTGATAGAGATCGACAAGACTCGCGGTGAGAACGTGCGTCGTTGGTGGCCTTTCTTCCGGGATCGCCGTATCGATGCGTTTGGTGATTTGACAGAACGATTTTTAGTATAATGACCGAATACACGCAAGAAGAGGCCGTCTTCCGCATGAACGAAATGGGGAAAGCGGGACGGCCTTTCCTTTTTATCATTGATTATAAACGAGAGCGGATCTACGTGGAGAGGCCGGAAGAGATCGCTCCCTCCGAGTTATTGTACGACTTGAACGGCTTTACGAATACAAATCACGAATGTAACTTGCGGGATTCCTCTCATCTTATATCCGGAGAACCTGTTGAGTGGCAACCCTCGTATGTTTCTTTCGAGGAGTATTCCCATTCGTTCGAGACCGTTGCCCGGCATATCCATGCGGGTAATTCTTATTTGGTGAACTTGACATGCGCTACTCCGGTACATGCGAATCTCTCCTTGAAAGATATCTTTTACCAATCCAAGGCGATGTATAAGCTTTGGATGCGGGATCGTTTCATGGTATTCTCGCCCGAGATATTCGTGCGGACGCGGGATGGTCTCATCTATTCGTATCCCATGAAAGGTACGATCGACGCTACGTTGCCCGATGCCCGGAGACGTATCCTCGATGATCCCAAGGAAGCGGCGGAGCATGCCACGATCGTGGATTTGATCCGGAATGACTTGAGTATCGTAGCCTCCGAGGTTTGTGTTCCCCGGTATCGTTATATCGATGAATTGCGTACGCATAACGGAAGTTTGTTGCAGGTCAGCTCTGAGATAAGAGGCCGGTTGCCGGAGGGATGGAACGGCCATGTCGGGGAGATTTTGTTTAGCCTCTTGCCTGCCGGCTCCATCACGGGCGCTCCCAAGAAAAAGACCTTGGAGATCATCGCCGAGGCGGAGACCTATGAGCGGGGCTTCTATACGGGGGTGATGGGGTATTTTGACGGCCAAGATTTAGACAGCGCCGTGATGATCCGTTTTATGGAACAAGTCTCTCCCCGTTCGTTTATTTTCAAGAGTGGTGGGGGAATCACCTCTAAAAGTGAGGTGAGATCGGAGTATAACGAGATGAAACAAAAAGTATATGTGCCCATCTATTGAGACCTTATCTGGGAGTCCGTTTGTGGAGACGATCCGTATCGAGAAGGGACGGATACATAACCTTCCGTACCATAATGCCCGGATGAACCGTACCCGCAGGGAGCTATTCGGAGCGAGAGAAGAAATTGATCTCGCGGGTTATATTCATCCGGGGCCTCATCAAGAACGTACCAAATGCCGGGTGGAATATACCCGCGAGGTCTTAAAGGTAGAATACGTTCCTTACCGTATGCGTCCGGTTCATTCCTTGCGATTGGTTACATGCGATGAGATCGATTATTCCTATAAGAGTACGGATCGTCAATGCCTAAATGATTTATTCGCCCAACGGGCGGGACATGACGATATCTTGATAATCCGTGACGGTTTGCTGACCGATACTTCCATTTGCAATGTCGCCCTTTGGAATGGCACCTCTTGGATCACTCCCGTACGCCCTTTGTTATGTGGTACGATGCGTGCTTACTTATTGGATAAAGGCTTGGTACAGGCCGGGGATATCCCGGTAGAGGATCTGCCTAAGTATACCCGTATCCGTCTGTTTAACGCCTTGATCGGTTTCGGCGAAATCGATGAGATCACGCGTATATACGTATGACCCTACGTGAGTATCGGCGTGGCCCTGTGCCTATATAGGTAAGGGGTTACACCGATATCCGTGTGGCCTCTTACCTATATAGGCATGAATCAAGGTGTTTCCTAGAACAATATATCCACCTCCATATTGCTGATCCATTCTACGGGACGGCCGGCCACCTTATTGCAAGTGACGGCGAATTTCAAGGGGAGGATAATTCCCAACGGGATGCGTAACCATCCCGGCATATTGAAATTATGGACACCGATCAGGGAACCTAGCTGGATACCGACCGAGGGAGCTACCAAGAAACGGGTCTCGTCATTACGGCGGTCTATACCCATCTCGAAACAACCGCTGAAATAAATCTCGCTAATTTTTATATTTCCATTTAGGAGCTAAAAACATTAACATGTGTTCTTCTTATTTCGGTAGCTTCAGCACGAACCGGATCAAGGCCACGAACACCTTCCCGTACCGGTCCAGCTTGATTTGCCCCACGCCCCGGATGTCGCTGAACTGGTCCAAGGTGACCGGTTTCTTCTCCACCATGTCTTCCAAGGAATCGTCGGAGAAGATGATATAAGCCGGCGTATGCTCTCGCTCGGCGATTTGCTTGCGAAGTTGGCGGAGGGAGTCCAGTAAGGTTTCATCTATGGAGGCGGACCGGATCGGACGGATCGGTTGGGCCTTGAAGGAAGATTTCCGCTCGTTCCTCCGGACGGGGCGTGTCAATTCATCCGGTTCCCGGTAGACGACGAGCTGAGCCTTTTGCTCCCCGTACAAGACACGCCTGCCTAGCGGTGTCATTTTCAAGACACGCTCGGCGGCGTAGTCGATCTCCATGTATCCGAGTTGGATCATCTGGTAAATGTACTCCTTCCATTCCTTATAAGAGAGGTCCCTTCCAGCGCCATACGTCTTTAGCTTATCGTATCCTCTTTCTAGGAGTTCCGCCCGCCCGGAGGCACGTAATATGTCGATCAGCATTTGCATGCCTACATGCTGGCCAGTCCGGATAACGGCGCTTAGCGCTTTTTGTATCAAGACACTGCCGTCGAAACGTTGCGGAGGGTTCTTGCACACGTCGCAGTTGCCGCAATCATGGTCTGCCTCCTCGCCGAAATAACTGAGCAGGACACGGCGGCGGCACATATCAGACTCGCAATACCGTCTCATCCGGTTTAGCTTCTCCAAGTTGACCTCGCTTTGGCCACTTTCCTCGGCAAAACGACGAAGTACGATCAAGTCGCTCAAGGAATAGAACAGGAGGGTATCGCTTTTCATCCCGTCCCTTCCGGCACGGCCGATCTCTTGGTAGTAATTCTCGATACTTCCCGGCATGCTGTAATGCACGACCCAACGGACATTACTCTTGTCGATACCCATTCCGAAAGCTACCGTGGCGCATACCACGTCCACCCGGTCGTTGATGAAATCGTTCTGGGCCTGTTCCCGTTGGGCGGGCTGGAGGCCGGCATGGTAGGCGATCGCCTTGATATTATACATCGCCAACTCATCGGCCAGCTCGGTCGTATCGTTGCGGCGCATGCAGTAGATGATACCGCTCTGTTCCCTGTGCTTACGGATGAAATGGACGATGGCGGCGATCTTCTCTTTCTTGTTAAGCCCCCGGCGTACCGTGAGGGAAATGTTCGGACGGTCGAACGACGATATGAACGTCTGGGGCGTGCGAAGCCTTAACTGCTCTATGATATCTTTCCGAGTTATTTTATCGGCGGTAGCGGTCAGGGCCACGATCGGGACTTTCGGGAAACGTTCCTTCAGGATTGCCAGTTGCGTATACTCCGGACGGAAATCATGCCCCCAATGCGATACGCAATGTGCCTCATCGATAGCGATGAGCGAGAGGTCCAGCCTAGGCAGGAACCAATCTGCCTCCACCTTGATCCGTTCTGGGGAGATATACAATAATTTGATCTTGCCCTGCACGCAAAGTTGCTTCACCTGCTGTTGCTCCTCTTCCGGCATCATGCTGTTCAGTGCCGCCGCCGGGATGCCGTTGGCGATCAGCCCCTCTACTTGATCCTTCATCAAGGCGATCAAGGGAGACACCACCAAAGCCGTACCCGGCAGATAGATAGCCGGTAGCTGGAAGCAGATCGACTTGCCTCCACCCGTGGGCATCAGTACCAACGAGTCCTCTTTCCGCAAGATACGCTGTATGATGTCCGCCTGCAAGGGACGGAAGGAGGTATATCCGAAGAACTTTTTCAGTAATAATATTAATTCTTTCATTTGATGCATAAAGTATGGAGCAGTTCCGTGTCAAAATTCACCTTTAGATTCCTCGTCGTAGGAGATATACTTACTTGACCGAGTGAGTATATCTCCTACGGCCAAGTAAGTATATCTTCATTTACCGGTTATATAAAGCACCATCCAGAGATCTACCATATGACAGGACCGATCATGGTCTGTTTAGAAATATGTACAGTGTTTTTGATACTGTTGCCCTTCATAAAGTGTGCAAAGATAGTTTATATCATAAAGTTTTACTACCTTTGCCCACATTATTTACATAACGAGCCGTGATGGCTCACCCTATTTTAGAATGACATTTGAAGATTTAGATTTGATAGAGCCGATATGTAAGGCTCTCGTGCAAGAAGGTTATACGACTCCAACACCTATACAATCAGAAGCGATTCCATTCGTTTCGCAAGGTTATGATTTATTGGGTTGCGCCCAGACAGGAACCGGTAAGACGGCGGCTTTTTCCATCCCGATTATCCAGCGGTTATATCTCCAGAAGAAGAAAGGTTACAAACGGGGTATTAAGGCATTGATCCTTACGCCTACCCGTGAGCTTGCCATCCAGATCGGAGAGAGTTTTGCCGCTTACGGCCGTTTCGCCGGATTACGCCATACGGTGATATTCGGCGGCGTGAGTCAGAAGCACCAGACGGAAGCCTTGGAAAGAGGAATCGATATCCTGATCGCTACACCGGGACGTCTGCTGGACTTGATCGGGCAAGGGTTCATCCACTTGGACACTTTGGAGTATTTCGTCTTAGACGAGGCGGACCGTATGTTGGACATGGGCTTTATCCATGACATCAAGCGTATTTTACCGCTATTGCCCAAGAAACGCCAGTCCTTGTTCTTCTCGGCTACCATGCCCCCTGAGATCGAGCGTTTGGCTGGTACGATCTTGAGTGATCCTCGGAAGGTGGAAGTAACCCCGGCCTCCTCGACCGTGGACGCGATCGACCAATCCGTTTATTTCGTCGAGAAGGACGAGAAGATCAACTTGCTGAAAAGCTTGTTGGAGAACCCGAAACTGGAATCCGTATTAATCTTTACCCGTACGAAACACGGGGCGGACAAGGTGGCCCGTGTCTTGTCGAAAGCGGAGATAGGGGCGGAGGCGATCCATGGCAATAAGAGCCAGACCGCTCGTCAACGTGCCTTGACGAATTTCAAGGATCATACGACCCGTGTGCTGATCGCTACGGATATCGCCGCCCGTGGAATCGACGTGGATCATCTGACGCACGTCATTAACTATGAGCTTCCTAACGTACCCGAGACCTATGTGCACCGGATCGGGCGTACGGGTCGTGCGGGCCGTGAAGGTGTGGCTTTCTCTTTCTGCGACACCGAGGAGGTACCTTTGTTGAAGGATATCCAGAAATTGATTGGCAAGGAAGTCCCCGTAGTGGGTGGTCATATGTATGAGACCAAGAAGGTAAAAGCCGCCGTCGCCGAGAAGAAAGAGGCGATCAAGCAAGAATCGAAACGCCGTAATATGTTCGGAAGCAAACGTGATGGCAATTATTGGCGTAACAAGAAGCGTGCCGCCAATCCCTCTAAGTGATCTACCCGCTTTCCATTGCATTGATACAGTCGTGCTATAAGGATGGCACAGCTATGCCACCCGTATAGCACCCGGTTCGTCACCTAAATATCCAAACAGTCCGCTTTAGCGAGCTGTTTGGTGCTATTACCCTATACTTTCTTTTAAAATGAGGCAATCTTTGGAATATTTCATTATTTTTGTGATTCAATTGTGAGTGAAACTTAAGGGTTGACGTTTGTGCTGGTTGTAAAGGAGGACATAATATCTCGGATCAATAATGGCGATGCTAAAGCATTTGAACAATTATATACGACCTTCTACGTGTATTTGTGCGCCGTAGCGACTAAATATGTCTATAATTCGGAGGCGGCACGTGAGATCGTTAATGATGTTTTTATGAATGTATGGAATCACCATTCGGCGTTAATACATCCGGTAAACGCTTATTTAATTCGCTCGGTACGTAATTATTGCCTGAATTATTTAAGAGATAAACGCCAGCAAGAAGTCCCTTTATCAGATGTACAAGAAAACTTATTGTCGATACAAGAGTTGCAGATAGACGCCGATCCCCATCCGTTGGCTTATCTGGAGAATAAGGAATTCGAGGAGAAAATCTATCGTGCCGTGGATTCCTTGCCCGCTAAATGCCGGGATATCTTCGTGCAATATCTTTACCATAACAAGACCTATGAGGAAATAGCGATAACAAATCATATCAGTTCCAGTACGGTACGAGTACAGATCAAGATCGGTTTGGCGAAGTTGCGTGAACTTTTAGGCGATCTTTACCCTCTTTTCTTACTTATATTTAATTTTTTCGAAAAATAATTGGAATCTCCTTAAACGGAATCTCTAAAACATGTGTATATAATAGAAACCGGGTTAAAGACCGGCTCCTTTGTTAATATCATGGAAATAGAGAATAAACACATAGAAGATTTAATTTATAGCTACCTCATGGGAGATATATCCGAGGAGGGGCGAAATGAATTACTACAATGGTTGGAAACGGATGACGCTCATAAACAACGCCTTTCCGAGATGGCGGATTGTTGGGCGACAGCGCATGTACCTTTGTTTGCCTCTGATATGAAAGCCGATTTCCAAAAACATTTCGGGACGCTTGCCAATCCCGCTATCCCTTCTGAAAAGAATCATTGGCTAAATTTTCGGCTTATAGGAAAAATTGCCGCCTCCGTCTTGATCGTGGTATCGGTGGGGACTGCCTCTTATTATATAGGTACGAAACATAATCAGCCGAAATCTGTCGCCTTGGCTTATTTTGAGACGACAACTCCTATGGGAGCCCAAACGAAAGTTGTTTTGCCGGATCAATCCGTGGTTTGGGTTAACGCAGGTTCCACGTTGAGATATGGCAGTGATTTCAATACGAACGGACGTAGCGTACAATTGGATGGCGAGGCTTACTTCGAGGTCACCCGGGATTCCCTTAAGCCTTTTATCGTGAAATCAAAGAAGTTGGATATCAAAGTCCTAGGAACCAGCTTTAACGTAAAAGCTTATGGAATGGATGAAATGACCGATGTCACTCTAGTATCGGGAAAAGTAAACGTGAGCTTGCGGGATGAGGTTGTCCATGCGGGCGATGTAACCTTGACTCCAAACCGGAAACTAAGCTTGAATAAGGAGACCAATAAGGTAAGAGTCAGCGAGGTAGATGCCAAGGATGCTCTCTCTTGGATGGACGGTAGCCTGAAATTCTCCGAACAACCTTTCATGAGTATCGCCAAGGATTTGGAACGTAAGTTCAATGTGCGTATCCGCGTGGAGAGCGATCCTTTGAAAAAGGAAATCTTCTCCGGTAGCTTTACGAAAGATTATTCGTTGGATAGGATCCTTCGTGAGGTGGACGTGGATCACAAATATGTGTGGACACGCTCGGGGGATGATATTATCATAAAAGATAAATGAAAATGCAAACCTTAATTATAAGGTGTGAATACAAAAAATAGAATAAACGAGAAAATTATTTATTAAATCTAACATTAATGGAAATGAACTATTTCAAGAAGACCGGTAAGATGATGGTAGCCGCATGTATGCTTGCGGGACTGCCGTTTATCCCAGGTACGGTCTCAGCGTCCGAACTTCAGACACAAATGATGTCTGTTCAAATGGAAAGTACGACTTTGAGAGAACTTTTCGATTTGATCGAGGAAAAATTTAATTACACGTTCCTTATTCGTAACAACGACATCAATCTGAATGAGCGTATCTCAATCGACATGTCGAACCGCTCGGTTGAGGAAATCTTGACGAGGGCACTGAAAAATCAGCATGCTGATTTTGTTGTAAACAACAATAGGATTGTTGTTTACAAGTCATCTTCTAATCCAAATGAATTGAGAAACGCGGAGAGAATGGTGGCACAGCAGACGATTACAGTTTCGGGTACCATTGTTGACGCCGTAACGGGTGAGCCGGTAATCGGCGCGAACGTGTTGGTGAAAGGCACTACGAACGGTACTAGTACCGATTTCGATGGAAAATTTAGTTTAGAGGCTCCGGCAGGAGTTACCTTGGTGGTTTCTTACATCGGTTACTTGAACCATGAGGTGAAAGCTACTAATGCTCCGATGACAATCCGTATCAAGGAAGACACTCAGAACTTGGAAGAGGTCGTTGTCGTAGGTTATGGCGTGCAGAAGAAGGAGAGCTTGACGGGTGCCATGCAAGTGGTAACTAGTGAGAAGCTAAACAATGTAACAACACCTGCTGTCGAGAATATGCTGACCGGTAAAGCTCCAGGTGTTTATGTGAGTCCGGGTAGCGGTGAGCCGGGGGCGACCGGTAAAGTTGTGATCCGTGGTAAATCTACGGTAAATGGCAGCACGGATCCATTATGGGTGATCGATGGTGTAATCGTAGGTAGTTCGGCTGGTTCCTTGAATCCTGCGGATATCGAGTCCATGTCTATCCTGAAAGATGCGGCTTCTACGGCTATCTATGGTTCTCAAGGTGCGAATGGCGTTATTGTGGTAACTACGAAGAAAGGTAAGGCGGGTAAAGCTACCATTAATGCCTCTATAAAGATGGGTGTTAGCCAATTGAGCCAAGGACACTTGGATATGATGGATGGCGCTGAATTGTACGACTATTATAAATCATTCGCTAATCAGGAGAAAATTAATTTCCCTCGCTGGAACGAGAATTTAAGGAACAGCAACTACGACTGGTTTAAGGAAAATACGAAACTTGGTTTTGCCCAGGATTATAATATTTCCGCTAGTGGAGGCTCTGAAAAGATTCGCACCTATGTTTCTGTTGGTTACTATGATGAGAATGGTGCCGTGAAAGATTTTAATTATAAACGATATAATTTCCGGTTTAATGTAGATTATCAGGTGACGGATTGGTTGAAGTTGAAACCTTTGGTAAGTGCCGCGCGTTACGATAAGATGGATCAACAAATAGGTGTCGGTAATTTTTATGCGATGATGCCTTGGGATAGCCCATACGATGATGAAGGAAATTTGAAGGGCCCTGATACGCCTATCGAGGGATGGGTGAATACACATGGTGGCAATGACTTATATGATTTACAGACGAATTATGTCAAGTCTACCGGGTATGAATTCATGGGTAACTTCGATTTTGATATCAAATTTACAGATTGGCTGTCTTTCTCTTCTGTAAATAACTATCGTTATAGCAATAGTCTGCGTAATGAATATACAGATCCGGAATCTGCCGGAGGTTTAGCCACGAATGGTATTTTGGATGAATATCGCATTGAGAACTACCGTGTATATAGTAATCAGTTGTTACGTTTTAACAAGGTATTTGGGCTTCACTCTGTTAATGCGTTGGCCGCTTATGAGTGGAATACGTATACCGGAACAACACAAGAGTCACAGAAGTCTGGTTTCTCTTCTGGCTTTGAGGTGTTCGACGCTGCGGCTGTTCCCCGGAAGATTGCGGGTAGCCAGTCGGAATGGGCGGTTCAGTCCTTCTTGTTGAATGCGAATTATGCATATGATAACAAATATTTGTTCCAAGCTTCTTTCCGTCGTGATGGAGCGTCTAATTTCGGTGATGACGCTAAGTATGGTAACTTCTTTTCATTAAGTGGAGGTTGGAATATTAACCGTGAGGCTTTCTTCACTGCGGATTGGGTAGATCAGTTGAAATTACGTGTTAGCTATGGTTCGGTAGGTAACCGTCCGACCGCTTTATATCCTCAGTATGCGCTTTATTCCGCTGAAAAGTACAATGAGAATCCGGGAGGTTTGATTTTTCAGGTGGCTAATCCGGACTTGACATGGGAGAAGACCTTTACGACTGGTGTTGGTATCGACGCTACATTTTTTAATCGTTTCAATATCACGGTAGATTATTATAATAAGAATACGTCGAATTTATTATATGAGGTACCGGTGCCTGCGGTAACAGGCGTGGATAAGACTTGGAGAAATGTGGGATCTGTAAAGAACAACGGTTTCGAGGTTTCCTTGGGTGCGCAGATTTTAAAAGACATGAAAAACTGGAATTGGCGTATAGACGCAAATTTGGGCCTTAACCGTAATAAAGTTTCCGAATTATATGGTGGAAAGACAGAGATCATCACGGATACCGGCTCCGGTTTTGTAGACGATGCCAATAAGATTTTGAAACCGGGTTATGATGTCGATACTTGGTATATGACAGAATGGGCAGGTGTAGATCCCGAGACAGGACAGGGGCAATGGTTCACTACAGATGAGGATGGTAACCGTGTGAAGACTTTCGATTATGGAGAAGCTTCCAAGCATAAAGTAAATTGTGGTTCGTATACTCCAGATTTCTTCGGTGGATTCTCTACGGATTTATCTTGGAAGAATATTGACATGTCTGCGATGTTCTCTTATTCGGTTGGAGGTAAGATCTATAACTATAGTCGTTTCGAATATGATTCTGATGGTGCTTATGTGGATCGTAATCAAATGAATCTGAAAGATGGTTGGACTCGTTGGGAGAAGCCGGGCGATATCGCTACTCATCCACAAGCTATCTATGGAAATAATACCAATTCAAATAGAGGTTCTTCTCGATTATTGGAAGATGGTAGTTATCTGAAGATGAAGAGCTTGTCAATTGGTTATAATTTAGCGTTGCCTAAATGGCACATCTCAAATGTACGTATCTATTTCTCTGGAGAAAATTTATTTACAATAACCGGATTCTCTGGTATCGATCCGGAATTGCCGGTAACTGTAACAAATGCGAAGGCTGGAAACACCAAGATTACGGGTGTAGCTTCAAGTGTTTATCCGCAGACACGTAAATTTATGTTTGGATTAAATATCACACTTTAATGATTAATAGTAAAATGAAAAAAATAGCATTATTTGCGACCATATTGGCTACTTTGTTTACGTCTTGTGAGATTGACAGGGAGCCATACGATAAATATACAGAAGAACAAGTAAAATCGGATCTGACTCTTTTATTGAACGGTAGTTATTCTGCCTTGAAAGGTTATTGGGGGGATAATATGCACTATGCCGGTGAGTTTTGCGGCGATAATGTCATGAAGCAAGCCCCGTCATCTGATGCGTGGTTCGAGTTTATCTCTTATAAACATACTACTACGAATTATCGTATGAAGAATTTTTGGGTATATAGCTATAAGATTATATCTCAGACTAGTGATATGTTTAAGACTATCGAGGCGGGACAATCTGCCGAGATCGATAGTAAATTGGGAGAAGGTTATTTTTTAAGAGGCATGATGTACTTCTACTTATGCCGTACTTTCGGCCGTCCGTATTATCAAGATCCTGATAAAAATTTAGGTGTACCTATTGTAAACGGTATGCCGGAAGATATTATCAATATGGAATTGCCGGATCGTGCGACTGTAAAAGAGACGTATCAACAGGCTATCTCTGACTTGAAGAAAGCGGAGGAGATGATAGGAGAGAATAAAGGCGCGGCTTATGCTTCTAAAGAGGCTGCCCAAGCTCTTCTTTCCAGAATTTATCTATATATGAGCGGAACATATGAGAATCCGAATCAAACGTATGCTGATTCAGCGATCTATTATGCGAAGAAAGTGATTGATAGCGGTCATTATACATTGTTAGATCGTGCTAAGTTTATGAAGTTCAATGAGATGGCACCGGATGATGCTTCTCAAACAGAGACTATTTTTGCGGTAAAACGTGTAAGCTCCGAATTCTCTACGGATGACTATTATAGCTGTATCGGAGGTATGTATTCTACGATCGATGGTATTGGCTGGGGTGAGGTTTATGCGAGTGCCGAGTATCTAGATCTTCTTCGCGAGTCCAAAGGTACGAATGATGCCCGTTGGGCTTTTATCCGTCAGAACTATGCGTCTGATAATGACGCTTTCCGTTTTGTAGCGAAAGTATATAAGGATGGAACACAAACTGGATATACTTACTATCAAGGCTTGACATCAGAAAAGGGAGGTAAGTTATATGTTACATTGAAGGAAGAAGAATATCCTTTGACATTGGTCGATGCGGAGACGAATAGTTATTCAATCAGCTATGAGGGTGAGACGTATGTAGGAGAAAGAGGTAAGGAAATGGTATTGAGTAACGGATATCCGCAATATTTCATTATCAAATGTTCTTTGCAGGAGGGCGAGACCCAATTGCACTCACCGATAGTAGCTCGTTTGTCTGAAATGTATTTGAATCTTGCGGAAGCTTATGCGAAGAAAGGAGATTATGCGAATGCTCTTACTAATTTGAATATTGTTCGTGAACGTTCTATCGTTGGCGGTGCTTATAAATCATTGAATGCTTCTGATGCGGCTCAATTGATTAACAAGGAAAGACGTTTGGAATTAGCCTTTGAGGGACAACGTGGACCGGATGTTTTCCGTATCGGTGAGACAATGAGGAGACATTATCCGGGTATCCATGATAATATGTCTGAGTTTGCCGCTACAGATAATAAGGTGGTAATGTATATTCCACAAGACGAGATCAACGCTTGGCCGGGTACATTAACCCAGAATCCGTAATAAGCGATGAATAAGTATTGACTAATAAGTGTGTTGGCAGGGTTTTCCTTGCCAACAACTTAATAGCTCAATCATCTTCCCGGCAATCTAACGTGGTGACCGGGAAATCGGAAAGATAACGAACTTTTAGTCTTGGACTCTTTATTTTTCAAAATACTCAATAACGTTTTGATTGAAAAAATATTTTTTTAATTTTGTATCTTCAAAACACAAACTAATTTATAAAATATGATGGAAAACACTCGTCGTTCATTCCTTAAGAAAGTATCTGCCGCCGGTATTGGCGCCGCAGGCTTGGCAATGGCCGGAAACGCCGGAGCTACAACAACCGCCGCTGAACCCCAAAAGAAAAAGACAGCCGGTAAAGATGATGGTAAATTACGTTTCGGTTTCATCGGAACGGGTTCTAGATGCCATGAGCATATTAATAATGTATTGGCGATCCCCGGTAATAAGATCGTAGCGATTTGCGATATCCAACAGGGCCCGATCGATAGTACCTTGAAACATATCGCTAAATTTAATGTCCCTGCTCCGAAAGTTTACAAAGGGGGTGAACGTGAATTTGAGAATATGTTGAACAACGAGGAGTTTGATTGCGTGATCATCGCAAGTCCTTGGGAATGGCACGTACCGATGTCTGTCGCCGCAATGAAGGCTGGTGTTCCTTATGTAGGCGTGGAGGTTTCTGCGGCTAACACGTTAGAGGAGTGCTGGGATTTGGTAAATGTTTCGGAAGCAACCGGAAGCCATTTGAATATCATGGAGAACGTATGTTATCGTCGTGACTGTATGGCTGCGTTGAACATGGTTCGTCAAGGTTTGTTCGGCGAGATATTGCATGGTGGTTGTGGTTATGAGCATGACTTGCGTGAGGTGAAATTCAATGATGGAACTCATTACAACTATGTACCGGGCAGTGGTGATCTTCGTATGGGTCCGACGGCTTTCGCCGAGGCTCAATGGCGTACGAACCATTCCGTACATCGTAATGGCGACATCTATCCGACTCATGGTATCGGACCGATAGCTCATTGTATGGATATCAATCGTGGTAACCGCTTCCTTTCTTTATCCGCAATGGCTACTCAATCTCGTGGATTGCATAAGTTTATCGTGGATAATGGAGGTGAGAATCATCCGTTGGCGAAGATCAACTTCAATTTGGGAGATATCGTGACTTCTATGATTAAGTGTTCTAATGGACAAACGATTATCGTAACCCATGATACGAATTCTCCTCGTCCTTATTCATTAGGTTTCCGTGTTCAGGGAACTGAGGGTTTATGGATGAACGATGGCGATCATGTATATGTACAAGGAAAGTCTAAGCCTCATCGTTGGGATGATTCCGACGAATGGTTCAAGAAATATGATCATAAATTGTGGGCTTCCTTAGAGTCTCAAGCTGCTGAGGCCGGACACGGTGGTATGGACTATATCATGATGTACGACTTGATCGACGCTATCCGTAATAAGAAACCGGCTCCAATGGACTGCTATGACGCTGCCGCTTGGAGCGCTATCTCCGGCTTGTCAGAGATGTCAATCGCTCGTGGCGGTGCTTTGGTAGACTTTCCGGATTTCACCCGTGGACAATGGATTCACCGTAAGCCGCAGTTCGCTTTGTAATAGATTTTCATAAAATATTAGGGAAGGATGTCTTTATTAAAGGCATTCTTTTCTTTTTTATATACATTCTTCTTGTCTTTTCAAGTATTATGATTATTTTTGTCACTCAAGTTAATCTATTCAATCTAAATTTTAAATTCGTACTATGAAGACAAACAGAAGAGACTTCCTGAAGACTCTTGGAGGAATCGCGGCATTTACGATTGTACCGCGCCACGTGTTGGGTAATGGATTCATCGCTCCAAGTGATCAATTGACAAAAGGAATTATCGGTACAGGTGGTATGGGCCGTGGACATGTGGACTATGCCGGGACTCGTCTTGTTGCCGTGTGTGACGTCGATAAGAATCATCTGGAGTTAGGAAAACAGTTGGTAAAGGATAAGATTGCCGCATACCATGATTTTCGTGATTTGATTCTGGATCCTAATGTAGATATCGTTCATATAGCTACGCCTCCTCACTGGCATGGTATCATGTCTGTCGAGGCCGCTAAAGCTGGAAAAGATATTTGGTGCGAGAAGCCTATGACCCGTACGATCGGAGAGGGTAAACGGGTAATGGAAGCCGTGAAGCAATACGGGCGTATGTTTCGCTTGAACACTTGGTTCCGTTTCGCTGACCCGTTCTATGGATTGGGTACTCCCGTGAAACCTTTGAAGAAACTGGTTCAAAGTGGTATGTTGGGCTGGCCTTTAAAGGTAACGATCAGCAAGCATACCGGTTTCGACTGGAAGTTCTATTGGGTTGGTAAAGAGTATCTGGAACCGCAATCGGTGCCTAGTGAGCTGGATTATGATTTCTGGTTAGGTCCGGCTCCTTACAAACCCTATAACCCTCATCGCGTACATCAGACATTCCGCGGATACTGGGATTACGACGGGGGTGGTTTAGGTGACATGGGACAACATTATATTGACCCAGTACAATATTTCCTAGGAAAAGATAATACCAGCCCGATTAAGGTGGAGGTGGATGCTCCGCAACAACATCCGGATGCCGTGGGTACTTGGCGCTCGATTACGTATACCTATGAGGATGGTTGCCAGATCGTACTTTGGGGAGGGGATCACGGGGATCCGAACACACCTTATATTTCCGGACCGAATGGGAATGTCTATAAGAATTTCGTATGTGATATTCCGGATTGGGAGAAAAAGTTATCTGATTATCCCGAACCCGAGCCACAGGTTACCGACTTTATTGAGTGCGTAAAGACTCGTCAGCCTTTTGCCTTGAATGAACGTAATGGCTTCCGTTCCGCTACGATCGTGAATATGGGTGCCGTAGCCCTTCGTTTGAATCGTACGCTTCACTTTGATCCTGTAAAACTGGAATTTATTAATGATGAGGCCGCTAATCGTTTGTTGGATCAGCCGATGAGAGCGCCTTGGAACATTTAAACACATACACATATGAAAAAAGTATATATATCAATTGCCAGCTTATTGTTGTGTGGTAGCATGTTAATGGCTCAAAGCCCGGCTAACCGTACATCGAAGACGATCGTTGCCGATGTACTGGCGCAGATGCCGGCGGAGCAACAAGCTGAATATAACAAATTAATTAGTGACCTAAGCTCCACCGGTGAGGAAGGGGTCTTGATGTTGATTAACAAGATTAACGCTCCGGGAAAAGGCAGTAACTCGAACGTGGATTATGCGTTGAGCGGATTGACTCATTACGTAATGGCAAAAGGTGAGGAGAACGCTCGTCTAGTAACAGCCAACGCATATTTGAAAGCCTTGGATAAGGTGAGCGATCGGGAGACAAAGGCTTTTATTATCCGGCAGCTTCAATTACTGGGAAAAGATGAGTGTGTGGATACGCTGGCTAGCTATTTGAACGATGAGAGCCTAAGCGGTCCTGCTGCCCGTGCGTTATCCGCAATCCGTACTGATAACGCTAAGAAGGTTTTGGTGGCTTCCTTGATGCGTCGTTCCGGTACTCCGAAGACGCAAAAGGATATTATCCGTGCGATCGCTGACGTGCAAATCGCTGATGCGGAAAATGTATTGAAAGTGATGCTTGGTTCCAGCGATGAGAATATGCAGAAAGAGGTTCTTTATGCGTTGAGTCGTGTAGGTTCTAAAGCTTCTCTAAGCGATTTAGCCGCCGCTGCGGAAAAAGTCGGTTATAAAATGGAAAAGACCGGGGCAAATGAGGCGTATATCGCTTTGATAAAACGTGTCCTTGAGCAAGGCGATACCAAGGATGCGGAGAAAGCAGCGAATGATTTATTGAAGAAGTCTACGAAAGCGGGCATGACACAGACCCGTGAGGCCGCTCTTCAGATTCTGTTAGCCACTAAGCCGGAAGTCGCTACGAAGAATTTATTATCGGCTTTGAAAGATACGGATAAGGGATACCGTAATGCGGCGTTGAACTTCGCTTCGGGTTTTGCTGATCAAAATGTTTATATCGAGGTCATGAAACACATGTTAAAGGCGAAGCCGGAAGTCAAAGTGGATATCTTGAACTGGATAGGCCGTGAAAGCAAATGCCCGTCTAAACATGACGTGATCAAGAATCTGGAACTTCGTTTTGATTTACCCGCGAAGCAAGTTCTCTTGGATCAATTGAAAGACAAGGATTTCTATGTGCAACAGGCCGCTGTTTGGGCCTTGGTTAAAATCGGTGATAAGAGTGTCATCCCTGTGCTGGCTGATTTGTTGAAGAGCAATGACAAGCAAGTGATTTTATTGGGTCAAGATGCTTTGATGGCATTTAACGGCGATATTGATCAAGCGGTCGCTAAAGTGATCCCGTCCGCTTCCGATGCCGGAAAAATCGCTGGTTTGGAGCTGTTGGCGATACGTATGGCCGATGCGAATCTAAATACGGTACTGGATCAGATTAAGTCCGGTTCTCCGGAGGTGAAGAAAGCCGCTTATACCGCATTGAAAGATGTAGTGTCTGAGAAAGATTTCACTTTATTGTGCGGAATGTTGGAGACTGCGGAGGCGTCCGCTGTCGCTCCGCTTCAAGATGCGATCATTGCTGCCATCTCTAAACAACCGACGGTAACTCAAGTAGCTAACGTGAATCGTCGTATGATACAAGCGGGAGACAGCAAGAGATATCTTTATTATAAGGTCTTATCAGCGACTGGTGAGAAAGATGCTTTGGCTACGATCGTGGAAGGATTGAATAAAGGAAATGGAGCGGCCAAGGATGCGGCTCTTGACGCTTTGTTGGTTTGGAAGGGTATTGAGGCTGCTGATGAACTATTTAAGGTTTGCCAATCAGCCTCTTCCGATCAAGTATTCGACAGAGCGTTAAAGCGTTATGTGCAGTTGGTATCG
>ULRN01046247.1_pt1 | contig 41154 bp, 38 predicted proteins | sample 1955461 | NCBI WGS metagenome assembly ULRN01 (sample SAMEA4835683, study PRJEB28245) | human gut metagenome | biome: gut microbiome; material: fecal sample | place: Denmark | collected 2008 | reverse complement strand
AGCGGCAAAGGCGGCTGCCAATCCTGCACCTGCACCCGCGGTGAGAAGCTGCTTGCGTTCACCGCCCAGGATATGTCCCCATTTGCCGACTAGGTCGCCTATGTAGGACCCCATTTGTACGGAAGGCCCTTCGCGCCCCATCGAGAGGCCGCTGCTGAGCGTCAGGACACCGCCCGCGAACTTAGCCAGCAGTTGGCGGAAGGAATGTACATACTCGATGCGTCCGTTGATAACGGCCCGTGTCTGCGAAATACCTCCGCCTCCGATGTATGGCCACCGTCTGACCATACGGGCAATGAAGCAGAGTACTCCCCACAGGACAAGAAATAAGGCGATATGATAATACCAAGGAGGTGAAGACTGGAAGAAGTTCTTCCGCATATTGAAGAAAAGTTGCAGCAAAAAGTGGTAAGGGACCGCCACCAATCCGGTCAGCAACCCCACGATCAGACTCACGAAATAGAGTCTGGCATCTACCAACTTCAGTTTTACTATCCGATTAACTTTCATCTCCCCTTAAACAGGGAGCAAAGGCCGTTAGTTTAACTTTCAATTCTCAATTATCAAAAACACCGGATATATCCCAACGAATAAGTCTCGTACAGATTGTCTTTCATCCCGTGTGTATACCGGAAAGAGATGATGTTTTTCTTGATCTCGTATCTGAGGTTGTTGCGCCAGTGTATGGGGCGGTCGCCGTTGTTCTCGTATCCGTAGAACCCGGCCAGGTTGGTGGCGAGCGTGAAACCTCTGTATTTGCCGGTGAACCCGACCCCGTAGGAGATGGCGTCGTTCTGGCGATGCACCATGTCGTTCGTCATCCAGCAATAGAATCCGACGAGCGCCTGCATACGGATCGAAGCCTTTCCGTCAGTGCTTTTCCACAGGTTCCGGCCGACGTTTACATCGAACCAGTAGGATGCGGCATCTGTAAAACGGGCATCGCACAGGCGGCCTCCACTGGCTGTCTTAATATTGGCACTGATGGTCGCATCCACCCATTTTTCGCTTCTCAGGACTTGGAAAAAGGAACTGATAATGACGTCGCCGTTATATTTGATCGGGCTTTCCGTCTCCACGGCGAAGCGTTCGTCACGTGTTTCCGGCGTCATTTTATATTTTTCCTTGAAACACCAGTTTATTTCGACTCCCGCACGTCCTCTGAAGAACGGCAACAGGGCGCGTCCAACGATGTCCCAAGTCTTGTCGCCAGTATAATAATGATATTCACCCCGTACTTCCACCTCGTACCGTTCGCTCACCTGTCCGTCTCTCATTTCCGGGATCGGGAAAGCGTTCGGTCCGAAATAGCGCGGGGAATAGATGAGCAGTTCTGTCTTGTCACGCCAGCTGTCGGCATGGCTGTCGGTTGCGAAAAAAGCAAATACGAATGTTGTCAGTAGTATTCGGGATAAATATTTCATTATGGATGTATTTTTTCTTCAGCCCACAAAAGTACATATTTCATATTGATTTAGTACATTTGCCTCAAACAAATCTTTAAACCATAGAATACCATGAGACATTTACATTTTGGAAAGCTGCTTTTTGTTGTCTTTTCCCTCTTGTTTGCCTGTACGGTTTCGGCGCGTAAACCGATTAAAACATTACTTATCACAGGACAAAACAACCATAACTGGCAGGTGAGCCACAACGTGCTGAAACAAATCCTGGAAAATTCCGGCCGTTTTGAAGTGGACTTTGCCGTTTCTCCCGAACAAGGCAAGGATATGTCCGGTTTTGTGCTCGACTTCAGCCCCTATCAATTGGTGGTACTGGACTATAACGGCGATTCATGGCCGGAGGAGACGAACCGTCGTTTCCTGGAATATGTGCAGAACGGCGGTGGCGTTGTCATCTACCATGCTGCCGACAACGCTTTCTCCAAATGGCCGGAGTTCAACAAGATATGTGCATTGGGAGGCTGGGAAGGACGTAACGAGAATTCCGGTCCTTATGTGTACTGGCAGGACGGCAAGCTGGTCAAGGACAGTTCGGCCGGTCCGGGCGGTTCGCACGGGCGCCAGCACGAATATGTCTTGAACGGGCGTGACAAAGTGCATCCTATCGTGAAAGGCCTGCCCTTGAAATGGCGTCATGCCAAAGATGAACTTTATGACCGTATGCGGGGACCGGGCAATATCCGGGATATTTTGTATACAGCCTATTCGGACAAGGAAACAAATGGTTCCGGTCGTGAAGAACCGCTGATCTTTACGGTCGATTACGGGAATGCCCGCATCTTCCATACGATGCTTGGACATGCCGGTGCTACTCCGGAAGATAATATCGCGATGCAGTGTACGGGCTTCCAGGTGCTTTTGCTTCGTGGCGCCGAATGGGCGGCCACCGGAAAAGTGACCCAGAAAGTCCCGAAAGATTTCCCGACGGAGACTGCTTGCTCTTATCGGAAAGAGTATAAAGAAAATTGACAATTGGTAATTGACAATTGACAATTAAAGAAATGATCATCAAAACATTTCCAATTGTCAATTGTCAATTATCAGTCCTTAAAGCGGATATTCCTCGAACGCATACAACACCGTTGACAAATATCTCTCGCCTGTATCCGGCAATAGTGCCACGATTGTCTTTCCTTCGTTTTCCGGAAGTTTGGCCAGTTGCAGGGCGGCATATACGGCTGCACCGGAAGAAATGCCGACCAACAGGCCTTCCTTTTGTGCCAGTTCGCGCGATGTGCGGATGGCGTCGTCTCCTTCTACCTGGATGATTTCATCGACCACCGAGCTGTCGTAGGTTTTAGGAATAAAGCCTGCGCCGATCCCTTGTATCTTGTGTGGTCCGGGTTTTCCGCCTGAGAGCACGGGCGAATCGGCCGGTTCCACGGCTACGATCTTGACATTCGGGTTGTGCGCTTTCAGTCCTTTGCCAACGCCGCTGACCGTACCACCCGTTCCGACTCCTGCGACAAAGATGTCGACTTTGCCGTCCGTATCGCGCCAGATTTCCTGTGCGGTCGTCTTTGCATGTCGGGCAGGGTTTGCCGGGTTTTCAAACTGTTGCAAGATGATGGAGCCGGGTGTCTCGTCACGCAATGCTTCCGCTTTGGCGATAGCACCTTTCATCCCTTCCGCTCCGGGAGTGAGGACCAGGTTGGCACCTAATGCTTTCAGCAGGTTGCGGCGTTCCAGACTCATGGTTTCGGGCATTGTCAGTATCAATTTATAACCTTTGGCAGCCGAGACGAAAGCCAGTCCCACGCCTGTGTTCCCACTGGTCGGCTCTATGATTGTTGCTCCCGGTTTCAGCAAACCTTTTTCTTCCGCATCTTCGATCATTGCCAAAGCAATGCGGTCTTTTACGCTACCTGCCGGATTGAAATATTCCAGTTTTCCGATTACTTTTGCTTTCAGTCCTTTGCTTGCGTTGAAGTTTGAGAACTCTAACAACGGCGTATTGCCTACGAGGTCAGTCAGTTTTTTTGCTATGTGTGCCATATAAATTAAGAATTATAAATTTAAAATCTGATTTGTCAATTGTCTATTATCAATTGTCTGCTACAAAGGTAATCCTGTTTTCTGTCTCCTGAAATACCATAAATATGGTATATTTTTTCATGCATCCAGCAACCGCATCATCGTTTGCATTTTCGCCTCCGTTTCCAACCATTCGCTTTCTGCTTCCGAAGAGGCGAGAATACCTCCGCCTGCATACAAAACAAAAGCGTCTGGAAGGATGTTCATGCAGCGCAGGTTTACATACAGGTCGCTCTTCTCTTCGGGGGCCAGCCATCCGATAAAACCCGAGTAATAGCTCCGGTCGTGGCCTTCGTTCTCCCGTATAAAATGATACGTCTCTTCTTTGGGCAGCCCGCAGACGGCAGGTGTGGGATGGAGCCGTTTCAGCAGGTCGCCGAGTTTCTTGTTGTCTGGCAAAGGAAAACGGAAGTCGCTTTTCAGGTGTGACAATTCGCCGGCGCGTACCGGGACTGGTGCTGTCTCTGCCGGTTTGATGCCTAATGCTTGCAGTTGTTTGCGGATATAGAAAGAGACATATTCCTGTTCTTCCCTGTTTTTGTCGTCCCATTCTGTCGGCAGTTCTCCGTTTTGGAGCGGTTGAGTGCCGGCAAGGGCAACCGTATGCCATTCCCCGTTCTTGCCGGAGAGGATGATTTCGGGCGTACAGCCGAGCCACGTGCCTGTCGCAGGTGTATGGCAGAGATAAACATACGAATATTTGTATCGCCCGGTTGCCTTATGGAAAGCGGCGGCAGGGGAGAAGCCCGCTTTGCCTGCCGGGATCGTCTGGCTGCGTGAGAGCACGAGTTTCTCGAACTGCTTTCGGCGCAGCGGTTCGATGAAGGCATTGAAACGACGGCTGTAGTCTTCCTTCGGAGTTTTACGGCTTGAAACAAAAGTTTCACGATGATGGAACTCTTGTTCCGTAGGCATGGAACTTCCGTCCCATAGGCATGAAACAGTTGTTTCCTCGCCGAGCGGAAGTTCCTGGATGTCCGGGCGGATCAGTACGATCGGATGTTGTTGGCTGACATGGAAGGGAGCGATGACGAAACCGCTCTGTTCGTCCAGCTCTTCGATGTTATAGAGAAGACGTGCAGAACCGGAGGTCTGCATGGCGAAACGGGGTGCTTCTCCCGGTATCCGCCAGAGTGCAAAACTCCGGTTCTTTCTGATTAATGTGTCGATTGCGTTACAAACTCTTAATTCGTCTGGTGTCATTTCTTTTTTAATATACTGTTGACTACACGGATGGAAGAAACCAATTTATCCGTAGATGTGAATACATCGACGTTCCAAACGTGCGAAGAGCGTCCTTTGTGGATGATGGTTCCGACGGCGCGAACGGTATCTCCTTCATGGGCGGATGACATATGGTTGCCGCTGACCTGCATGCCGACCACGATTTCGTCCGGCTTGGCCAGGATCATCGATCCCAGCCCGGCAACTGTTTCGGCCAGTGCGAGTGTCGCCCCGCCGTGCAGGATTCCGAATGGCTGGCGGGTACGTTCGTCTACCGGCATGGTCGCTTCCACGCGGTCTTCGGATGCATAGGTGTATTGGATGCCGAGGTTTCCCATCAGGGCGTGCCGGGCACGCTTGTTCAGTTGGTCGAGCGGTACTTCCGTCGGGCGTATGTCGGCCAGAATTGCCCGTTCGACGGCTACGGCCACGCCTTCTTCTTCGTTGGTGAGCGTCGTTTTGTCCACACAAGCCTTAACCGAATCTGCTGCATTTCCCATTGCGATCCCGACACCGGCAAGCTGCAACATGGTCACGTCGCAAACACCGTCGCCGATCGCGATCACCTCTTCCGGCAGTACGGACAGTTTGGTCATCAATACGCCCAAAGTATTTCCTTTGTCGATAAACTGCGGAACGACTTCTAAGAAATAAGGTTCCGACCGGAATGCATCCAGCACACCGTCGAGGCGTTTCTTCCAATGATTCTCCAAACCGACGAGCGCCTCTTCGTCATCACTCGCCAGCATACATTTGCAGGGCGAGAAATCGACGGCTTCGACAAAGTTGTCGACACCGACTACCTGCATGTTGTTCAGGTTGGCCTCCTGGATGACGAACTTGTTGTCCGGTTTGTCTGTCAGGATGAAATCTTTGTGATAAGTGAAGATGGCAAAGTCGTTTTTCTTTGCTTTCTGTACGAAATAGGGGATCCATTCCGGATCGATACGTTTCTCGAATAAAAGTTCGCCGGTCTGCACGTTGATGATCTGACCGCCGTTGTAAGAAAGAATGTAACCTCCGTAATGATTCAGTTCCAGCTTTTCAGCGATGGGCATGACTCCGTTAGTTGGTCTTCCTGATGCCAATACAATGTGTACTCCCATTTGCTGTACCTTCAGAAGGGCAGCCAGGGTACGGGGGCTGATCTCTTTTTTGTTGTTGAGCAGCGTCCCGTCTACGTCGAGAACTAATAATTTGTACTTCATGGGCTCTCTGTATTTTTTGTTATGTCCAACAAATATAGTGAATTTTTGCTACCATCCGCTTAATCGTGAGTGTGAAAGTTTTAGTCATTAAGGTAGCCACATCATTGTTCGTTGCAAACGAATAGCTTCCCACCATTGTTTTTGGGAATCAAGAGAGAATAGAACAAAATCAAACTTTCCCACGATTGCCTCTTCCAAAATAAAACCAAACGACCTGCTGTCATGCGAGTTTACCCGGTTATCCCCTTCCATATAATAAAAATTTTGCTTAGGTACATACTGCGAATCGATCTTTCCATCGATATAAATTTCTCCTTCCATCTCCATCACCTTTCCTCCATCACGCAAAATCAACGAACGATAAATAGGAAGTGTCCAACGGTCAATCCTAAGAGGTTCCCCTTTCTTTACCACCTGGACAATTCGCTTAACCAACAACAATTGCGGATCTGCCGGACTGTTGAATACAGCAATATCCCCCAGCTTGGGACGACAATAGCCCGGCAAACGGCGATATGCCCAATGATTTTCCTTATCGGCAAGATGCAAAGGGCGAATCCAAGTAAAGATATTCAGCAGCGGTATATCTGCCCAACGTGAAGGGAATCGTCCTCCATAAGCCAATTTGTTGATATAAAGCCGATCCCCACAAAGTAATGTCGGTTCCATGCTTCCAGAAGGCACAACACATGGTTCTCCAATGACCATGCGGATAAAACAGCATAGTAACAGAAAACCAATAAAGTATTTTCCCGTTCTCATTCAAATACAATCATAGATGTTATGTTTTCCTTTAATTTCTTCATAAAAGAAATGATCATATTTTTCAGTCACGGTGTTAAGCAAAAAAGAGTTTTTTATCCGATTTTTGATTGTAGTAAACAACAAAATATCCAATTTAGGTAGCGGAATCCCGATATTTTTACCTTTCACCTCATACAATTCGATCCGTATATTGTTTTTGTACAAAAATAGAGGAATATCATCTGTAATCAAATCTGTTAAAACAACAATATGACGTTGTTTGTTTAAACGTCTTACATTATCCAGTTTGATCAATTGCTTTTCAAGGCAACTACGACACGCAGATAAGGGATAATAACAGATAATCGCCTCCTCCTTCAATACCTCTTTCAAATAATATTTTCGATCTGTCAGATCTTGGATCTTATCTTCCAATGAAACAAGAGAGAGCGTATCATTCAATATTTTCCCGTCTAATTTTAAATAGTGGGATATTTGCTGAACAACATCGTTCATATATCCATCATTCGTTTCAGTTGTAACAACAGAAGAAACGGTTGCTTGCAAAAAACGAGAATAGAAAAAAAGAATGACATTAAACAGCAATAGACAACTAATGGTCACTCCATAAAAGAAATGATATCTTTTCATCTATTTACTCTTTAAATTTAATAATCATCAACATTGGATTCAATTCTTCTCCGCTGCTGCCATACATATCATCCAGTACATCCGAAAGGTTTTTAGGAGTTCTCTTCTTTGTGCTGCCCATATTTTTTTGCTGCAAGTTTTTATCAATTGGAAAATACTGGGAAAAGAAAGTTGTCAGACTATCCAACCGGGAAGCGGACAATTCCCCTTTCTTGACATTTTGAGGGAGATATTTTTCAAATGCATTTTTAATTCGATTGGTATTGACAGATGCAATCAACTTACCGGATGTTACACCGACAAATTCATCCCCAAAACCAATTGTTTCATATAAGTCATCAACAAAATTACCTTGAATACGAACCTCTTTTGTTTTCTTATTATATATCCCCCGATATAAAATAGAACCTTTCACCACATTGAAAAACAACCATTTCTTGGTTTCCTGAATACCGGAAGCCTCCGTGATATAATCTCCCAATAATTGCATTCGGTGTTCCAACGGTTTATCTTGAGCAACTGACTCTATATATTCTCTTTTCTGTATTTGTGGCATGGAGTATTGTCCAAAATCAAATACATACTTGACATTCATCTTCTCTTTATCAAAAGAATGGACGGTATCATTAAAAGCTTCGTAAAATAGCACTTCCTCTTCGGATGTTTTCACAACACGGGAATTTCCGAAAACAACACCCAAATTAAGTTTTTCCAAATATTGAGATTGTTTGTCTCCATTCATGTTCAAGACCGTAAGTTTCTTATTCTCCTTTTCATCAGAATAAGGATTATAAAGATAAAACATTTCATCTTGAAATTCAAAATTATCACAATTTTGACGCAAATCAATTATTTTGAAAAATGTACCATCCGGCAAATAACTTACAATTCGTTTCCTAACCCCATCATAAACAAAAATCTCACCTGTTTCATGGTTCAAAGTAAACCCTCGTGTACTGATAAATTCTTCCGGTCCCTCTCCTTTTGTTCCGATTTTATGGAGAAAATGTCCTTTTCTATCAAATTGATACACACACGGAGAAAGAAAATCAGGTTTGTCCACTACATAAATGTATTCATCCGTAACTTCAGCATGGTCTACCCCGCGCAACAAACAATCGTCCGTTAATTCCAAAGGAACAAATTCTATATTCTCCACAATATCAGACAACTTCATTCCTTGTTTGATGTTGTTGTCAAACTCGATCGGGATAGTAACAAAAGAGGAAGCCTGTTTTTCTATATTCTTTTTAGGTTGAATACAAGCGATAAGTAACAATAATAGAATTGATATTTTTATATTTTTCATAAATGCAACTATTAAAAATTGATTTTTCAGTGAGAAAGTGTACCAAATTTCTATTGTAATCAGATACCCAATATAGAATATTTGTTCGCCTCTCCAATAGAATAAAACGAGTGATAAACATAGGCTTTATTTTTCAATTATGCCTTTTCATTAATTCCATAACCATAAAACAATCTCGATAAATACATTGATATTTACCGCCTTCTTCACAATTTGTTCCAGCATCTTTAACCACAAGGGATCCACCTGCCGTCACTTCTCCCAACTTTAAACCTAAAGTAAGAGCCGCTCCAGCTATATCCCCGGTAATCGTAATACCGCAATCGTAATGTTTGGGTTCTAAAAACCCATTGGTATTACGACCTTCACCATTGCTTGTTGTTTTAGTCTGCGCCTGCACAAACAGACTCAACGAATTTTCACCAATGCCATAATCATTCAAGGCATTTTGGGTATTTAATCCTACTCCCGATACAAGAGCTATCGCTCCCATCATGGAGACAAACACATTCTTTTTCATGTCTTTGCTAATTTAAAAGGTTATTAATCGCATTCGGATCATTTTGGTAATCCGGACGTTTTTCTATCAGTTCTTTCATATGTTGTTTTAACGTCGGTGTGTCTCTCCAATTTTGTATATAAGTAAATGTATAAACAGATAAATAAACACAATAGACAATAGCGACCGGCAATATCCAATAAAAACATTTCCGATACTTCTGATGCAACAACACTAAGGCGTATGCCAATAGGAAAGCAATTCCCATATAACTAAGATATAAATAACGGTCTGCCGTAATTGCATGGCGGGACATCGGGAGAAGATGAATAGAAAAAAGCAGATTGATAATAAATAAACATACTCCCAACAGCAAATAGCGTTTTTTTTGATAAGCCCACAAACAACCACCCAAACCAAAACAGATCAACAGGTAGATATACAGATGAACCGGCATTGCTTCTCCGGGTAAGAAAGGAAAAGGATACAAATAATTTAAACGAATTGGCAACAAGCCTTTAGTAACGTATTCTATCAATGAATAGCAAACAAAAACAATCCGTTGTATAAGTGGATAAGTTGTTGTTGTCCCACTTCCATACCCTTGTGAAAGAATTGTAATGAACCCCCCGAACAATGCCATGGTAAGAAATGGCAATTTTTCTAACCAAAGCAAACCATTTTTTAAATTACGATCCAGAAACCAATCGATCATCAACAAGAATAAAGGAAATGTTATGGCCTGTTCTTTGCCCCAAAAAGAAAACAAAAAACAAAAAAGCGTCATCAAATAAGGCATTTTATGCAAAGTTTGTACATATCGCAAATAAAATAGAGCGCTTGCTAAATAGAAAAAACTGTAAAGAGGTATTTTGACTGCTCCTATCCAAGCCACAGACTCCACATTGATCGGATGGATAGCAAAAAGAAATGCTGTAAAAAAAGCAATCGTCAATGCTTTATTCTTATTCCTCTTATCATGCAGATAGAGGACAGTCGCAATAAATTTCCACATCAAACAGACGCAACCGATATGTAGCAATAAGCTAAACAGATGGAAATAAAAGGCGTCATAGCCGAAACTCGTGTATAACGCCAAATAGCTCAAAAAAGCAAGCGGAGCATACTGCCCACCATAAAAATCAGTGAAAATGTGCCAAAGGTTATTGACAGTCCAACCTCTTTCTGTATAATGGCTGAACACCATCCATTGGTCATCCCAGCCAGTCAGGAAGCCGTTTTTTAATGTGGAATAATAAACCAAAAAGGTGATTATAGCCAAAATTAAACAGCTACACATTGAATAACAAACATTTACCGACTCACTCTTTTTCATGATATAGAACAGTTTATTCTTTGATTATCAATAGCAATCGATTTTTTACTCAAATATGATACTGGTAAAAAATCATCATCTTGATTGCTTTTTATCATGAAATAAGAGGTAGAGCAAACTCTAACAGGTATTAGACAATAAAAAGGTCTTTTTACATACTACAAATATAAGATATGTATTTGTAAAAAGAAAAAATAATTAGTTCTTTTTGTAAAACAGCTGTTTTTGTTCTTCAACCTCCAGCCTTTCCTCCCGAGAGAAAGAGCTTGTGAAGATTTATCATTGATAGGGCTTAAAAGAAGGCAAGAATGTAAAACTACAAAATACAATATCCCCCTAAAAAAGGAGATATTGTATATTAGCTTGATTTTCTGTAGCCTGTGGAAAAAGGTAGTTTGTTAAAAAATATTACCCTTGCTACTAAATTGCGTTATATGGGGTATAAAATCGAAATAGATGCGGTAGTAGTTTCGATTTGGACCAATGGCTTTTTTATGAATATGACAATAAGGGGTTACGCCGGGAGAGGAGATTGAACGGTGATCACCTGCCCGTTCTCCCGGATATATTCGTATAGCCCCTTGTAGAAGGCGTGTCGTGTCAGTGTCGGTGCGTCTCCCAAGATCATCAGTTTCATGCGGGCACGGGTGATGGCGACGTTCATGCGGCGCAGGTCGCCGAGGAAACCGATCTGTCCTTTGTCGTTGGCGCGTACGAGGCTGATCATGATCACATCGCGCTCCTGGCCCTGGAAGCCGTCTACGGTGTGGACGGTTATCAGGCGGCGGAAAGGTTTGAAGAAAGCGTTGCGCTTGATCAGTCCGCGGATATATTGAACCTGCGATTTGTAAGGCGAAATCAGTCCGAAGTCGATGCTTTCGTCCAAGACTCGTTCCTTGCCGACCTTTTCGATATATTTTTGCAAGGTCGAGACAAGCAGTGCCGCTTCGTCTCTGTTAATACGGCTCATGCTGTCGGCGAGCTGGTCTTCTTCGAAATGGCAGTCTGCCGTGTCGAGCCAGACGACAGGCGTATCGAACTCCAAGATGCCGCGATGCTTGACTTCCGGTGCGGATTGCAACTCGTCATGGTAGAACCAACGGGAAGGGAAACGCATGATGTCCTCGTTCATCCGGTACTGCGTTTTCAGAAGCGAGACAGTTTCGGGCTTCCGGTCAGTTATTTTTTGCATCAAGGTGTGATCCAATCCGCCGCGTGCCGCTTCCATACATTTGATGGTAGGAGGGAGCTGGTGATGGTCGCCTGCCAGAATGACCCGGTCCGCTTTGCCGATCGCGATCCAGCAGGCGGCTTCGAGAGCCTGGGCAGCTTCGTCGATAAAAAGAGTCGTGAAGTTGGGTTGGTCAACACCCGGTTTGCCGATCCGACCAGCGTGCAGGCTACGACACGCGCCTCGTCGAACAGTTCCGTGTCGATCTTCACTTCCAGTTCTGTCGCCCGGAAACGGAGACGCGAGAGACGGTTACGGGCCGTTTCTTTCTCACTGTGGCTCTTTTTGCGGAGGTTGGATTGTATTTCGCGGATCGCCTTGCGGATTCCCCACAATTCGGCATAGTCGGGATGCGATTCGAAACGCCGTTCATAGGTGAAAGAAAGCATCTTGTCGTTTACACGTGTCGGATTGCCGATACGCAGGACATGGATGCCGCGATCCACCAGTTTTTCGGATATCCAGTCCACGGCCGTATTGCTTTGAGCACAGACCATTACCTGGTTTTCCCGGTGCAAAGTCTCATAGATGGCTTCCACCAAAGTGGTCGTTTTGCCGGTTCCGGGAGGGCCGTGTACGATCGATACGTCTTTTGCCGCCAATACGTGGTTGACCGCCTCTTCCTGCGATAGGTTCAGCCAGGGAAAGCGCATGGGGAAAAGCGTACGCCGGCCGACGGGAGTTTGGCCTAACAAAACATCACGCAAGTAGGCCAGCCGGTTTCCTTTCGCTTGGATAACGGCAGACAAGGCGTTGAACATCATCTTGTAGCTGGTCTCGTCGAAATAAAGCTGAACGCCGATTTCGCCTGCCTTCTGTATCTCCATAAGTGCGTTAGGAGAGGGCAAAACTACGACCATCCGGTCGTCTTCCACATAACTGATGACGGTCGTGAAGTTCAGGTATTCCGGTTTTCCGCCTCCTTTTGTCGTGAAGAAGCAGACCGGACGGCCATATTCGAAATTGTGTTCGATCTCTTTGTCTTCCAGCCGTTCGATTTCGACGACAAGCTGGTTCAGGGAATTATAGTAGTTCTTTCCCGGTACGACAGGATACCAGCACAGTCCTTGCTGGATGCGGCGGTGTATGCCGGCTTGCTCGGTTTGCTGGCGATACATCTCTTTTTCATATTCGAATTCTTTCTGCAGAAGCTCGTACTGATGTTGCAGGTCTGCTGTCGGAGTCTTGAATTGAGTCGTCATCATTCTTTGTTTAATCGGGCGCAAACTTACATAAAAAAACGCAATCGGATAGGGGTTTTTCGCCTTTCCGATGTCATTAAATCGAACAGATGGCTATCTTTGTTCATTAATTTGGAAGGATTAAAATTGAAGAGTATGAAAAACAGAGTTCTGTATGCGATCATATCTTTGTCGGTTCTGACAGGATGCGGTTCGATGAAGAATATGAGCCGGGAAGACCGGGCAGGCGTAGGAGCCCAGATAGGTGCTTTTGTCGGATGGCTTTTCGGCGGAGCGGTCGGAAATGCCATAGACGATGATATCGGCGGCGACATAGGGGCGTTTGTCGGGACGGCGGTAGGAGGAATCGCCGGTGCGCAGATTGCAGCAAATACAGGCGACAATGTCAGAGTGGAGAAAAGGAATCCGGGAAATTATACGCCGTCCTCTCATGTTCTCCTTCCCGATTTGCAGATCGAAGACATCCTATTGGAAGAGGATAGCCTTACTCGCGACAACAAGATCAATGCAGGCGAAACCTGTCGTATCTCCCTCGTGATCGTGAACAACAGCTTTCAGGATGCTTTGGACGTAGAACCGATAGTGAAAGTCAAGAAGGGTAAATACCTGAGACTGTCCGAGCCGGTCAAGATTGCAAAAATCACCCGCGATGACCGTATCACCTATAACGTCACGGTGCAGGCCTCCCCGAAGTTGCGTACGGGTGAAGCCGTGTTCAGTGTCCGCCTGGAAGAAGGGCGTGGCAACGGCACGGAAGAGGAAACCTTTACGGTCAAAACTGCCGGTGGCGACAAGTGATATCTTATCCGATGAGAGAATAAAACATCCATACAGAAAGGAGGACGAATAAAACAAATATGGCTAAAAGTAATTTTATTTTGGATAGATGGTTGGCATCTGCTTTTTCTTTCTCTATAGTCCTTTTTCGAATTTCTTTCATTTCTTCAACGGATGTATCGGGCAGTTGAGTACTGTTCCCGATTCCCATGAGCCTGTTTCGGGTTTCCTTTAGGCGTTCTCTGCTTAATTTCCGGAGCTCGCGGTTCTCTTTGTCCCGTTGTAACATATCATTTATGCAGCCTAAAGTTCCCATAATGTATTGATTATTTATTAGATGAAACAAATATACATTTTTCTGTCGGGTATTTTCTTTAAATTAAAGAAATAGTTCAAATTATCTATGTTCTGCAATCGAAATATCTATGTTTTAAAAAGGATATCTTATCTTTGTACCGATTAAAGTCAAAGAATATCTATATCATGGATAAAACAACTCAAACACAAATCATTCAACTTATACATCAGGAAGTGATTCCCGCTATCGGCTGTACGGAACCGGTTGCGGTCGCATTGGCTGCCGCTAAGGCTGCCGAGACATTAGGCTGCAGGCCGGAGAAGACGGAAGTATTTCTGAGTGCCAACATCCTGAAGAATGCGATGGGCGTTGGAATACCCGGAACCGGAATGGTCGGGTTGCCTATAGCAATCGCTTTAGGCACGTTGATCGGGAAGTCTGCTTATGGCCTCGAAGTCTTGCGTGACCTCACGCCTGAAGCGCTTGCCGATGGAAAGCAGATGATCGAGGAGAAACGGATTCATATCGCTTTGAAGGAGAATGTCGACAAACTCTATATCGAAGTGATTTGTTCAGCCGGAGATGAAACGGCGCGGGTGATTATCTGCCATGAACATACGAATATCGTGTATGTGGAGAAGAATGGCGTGGTCTTGGCAGACCGGAGGAAAGAGGATGTTGCCTGCGACACTTCGGGCGGTGAAGACGAATTGAGGCTCTCTTTCTCTACCGTGTATGAGTTTGCGATGGAAATGCCGCTCGATGAGATACGTTTTATCCTGGAGACTGCCGATCTGAACCGGAAAGCGGCCGAGGCCTCCATGAAAGGTAATTTCGGCCATACGGTCAGCAAAACCGTTTCCGGCGCATACGGGCGTAAATATATGGGCGAGTCAGCCTATACCCACATGTTAGCAATGACGGCCGCCGCCTGCGACGCCCGCATGGATGGTGCCATGATCCCGGTGATGAGCAACTCCGGCAGTGGCAACCAAGGAATTGCAGCGACACTTCCCGTCCTTTCTTTTGCCGAAGATATCGGATGTTCGGAAGAGCAGTTGATTCGCGCCCTGATGTTGAGCCATCTGATGGTCATCTATATCAAACAAAGCCTGGGACGTCTGTCCGCTCTTTGCGGTTGCGTGGTGGCTGCCACGGGAGCCAGTTGCGGCATTACCTATCTGATGGGGGGTAATAAGGTGCAGATTTCCTATGCGATCAAGAACATGATCGGCAATATCACCGGTATGATTTGCGACGGGGCAAAACCCAGTTGCGCCATGAAAGTTTCCAGTGGCGTTTCGACTGCGATGCTATCCGCGCTGATGGCAATGGAAAATAAGGTGGTGACTCCGGTCGAGGGCATTATCGATGAGGATGTCGACAAGTCGATCATCAACCTGACTTCCATCGGTTCCAAAGGTATGGAAGCTACCGATAAACTGGTGCTGGATATTATGACCGGAAAATCCTGCTAACGAAATTGAGAATATGCTGACCGATATCCGTCTGTTGAGTCATCAATTGGCAAAACCCCGGTTCAAGAGCCCGAAAGAACTGGTTGCCTGGATGGGAGCTATCCAGGCACAGGAATATGCGATGGCGAAATGGGCGATCGGGACTCGTTTGAAGTCTTCTTCGTTGCAGGCGGTGGACGATGCGCTTGCAAAGGGGGAAATCCTGCGTACCCATATATTGCGGCCGACTTGGCATTTCATAGCAGCAGAGGATATCCGCTGGATGCTGCAATTGTCGGGAGATCGTATACGGACAGCCTTCGATTCCTATGCAAAAAGCCGGAAGATGGAGATAACCGGAAGCTTCTATGCAAAAGGTTGTAGCTTGCTGGAACGATTGTTGGGTGGAAACAAGAGCCTGACAAAGCAGGAATTGGCAGATGAGTTCGGTCGGGCAGGGATCGAGGCGGACAATCACTTGATACATTATTTTCTGGTCCGTGCCGAAACGGATGGTCTTCTATGCAACGGAGTGGATAAGAACAGGAAACCGACCTATGCTTTGCTGGAAGAACGTGTGCCTCCTGTGAAAGAACTCAACCGCGAAGAGGCGCTCGCCCGGCTGGCTACCTTATATTTTCAAAGCCATTCCCCGGCCACATTGCCTGATTTTGTCTGGTGGTCCGGCTTGACGGCGACCGAGGCACGGCATGCGGTTGCGTTGATCGAAGGCGATCTGCTTGCCGAAAAGTTTGATTCGGAAACTTTTTACCTGCATGCAACTTGCGACTTGAAGGCCCGTTGCCGGAAAGTGTTGCATCTGTTGCCCTCGTATGATGAATATCTGATCAGTTATAAAGACCGGACGACCGTTATGCTGCGCGAACATCATCCTAAAGCATTCAATACTTTCGGCATCTTTTACCCCGTAATCCTGTATAATGGCCAGATCGTCGGCAATTGGAAAAAAGATTCGAAAAAGAAAGCACTTGCTGTCGAAACGTCTTTGTTCGATGAATCTTTCGATCTTCCGGAAGATTTGCTGAAAAAGGCAGTCGATTATTATTGCTCTTTCCACACCCAAAAGTAGGGATTCCACACTCGGCTGTGGATTTTTTACACACTTTCCCCAACCCGTTCCACACTTCCTCGATTTCTTCTGTATGAAGTGTGCCGCTTTTATAGGCTTGTATATCAGTTGTTTGTTTTTTTAATGTGTCTTCTTCCCCGTTTCCGGCACGTCCTTTGCTGTTTCTTTACCAGAATTAGATATTATCCTTCCCGAGATATTGTTTTCTGATTGGATATTTGATTAGAAAAAGCTTATCGATATTAAATCCGCTTCGCCTGTGAAGGTAAAGCGGATTTTTCAGTTTAGAACCATTTGATCTTCCTGAAAATGAAGAACGATAAGGCCGATAGCGTGATGGAGACCATGACGATGATGGCGAAACCGTGCGGCATGTTCTCTCCGTAGATCGGGACGTTCATGCCGTAGAAGCTGGCGATGAGGGTGGGGACCATCAGGATGATGGAGATGGAGGTCATGCGCTTCATGATGGTGTTCACGTTGTTGGAGATGATGGAGGCGAACGCATCCATCGTACCGGTCAGGATGTCGCTATAGATATTGACCGTGAGGTGCGCCTGTTTCAACTCCGTTTCCACATCTTCCACCAGTTCGTTGTCCATATAGGCCGGTTCCTGGAAAATGCTTTGCAGTTTGCTGAGCATCACTTCGTTGCCACGGATGGAGGTGTTGAAGTAAACCATGCTCTTCTCTAACTTCATCAGGCGAAGCAGGTCTTCGTTGCGGATACTCTTTTCCAGTGCTTTTTCGGCGTGCGCCACTTCGTTGTTGATTTGTTTCAGATATTTCAGGAACCATACGGCAGACGAATGGATCAGCCGCAGGATCAGATCGTATTTATGACGTACGACGACTTCTTTGCGGCGGGTGTACCGGATAAAGTCCGGTATCAGTTCCGTCTTGTAGTAGCAAACGGATATGATGATTTCATTGTTTGTCATAATTCCCAGGGGAATGGTCGTGAAAGGAATACCCTGTTCCTGGCTCTGCACCGGAATCCGAATGATGGTCAATAACCAATTTCCCTCATATTCGATACGCGGGCGTTCGTCCGTATCGGCGATGTCGCTTAAAAAAGATTCGGGAACATTGATTTGGTTTGTCAGGTAATGGATATCCTCTGCCGTAGGGCATTCTACATTGATCCAGCTGTTTGGAAGCCATTGGTCTTTTTCCACAAAGCCGGCTTCACAATAAAGAAAAGTTCTCATTATTGCCTCCTTTCGTTTTTGTCAACGTACAGAGGCCTTGCTGTTGTACCCCTGTGCGTTACTTGTTACTTTCTGTTTCTGTTTCTCGCGGAATACTGTCGTCCATAATTTATCATTACTTTTTACGGCTGCAAAGGTAGAAAAATCCGCCGATAAATGTGTTCCGGAAGCGGATTTTTGTCAAGTCCGTGAGATTGCATATCTGCGATAACGGTAATAGGCGATACCTGCCAAATCAGCCAGGAACCAACCGATAGGTATAGACCACCAAATACCGGTGGCCCCAATGGAGGGAATGGATGCCAGCCGATAAGAAAGGACGACACGTGTACCTAAAGACAGAATGGTAAGCACGACGGACATTCCCGGCATACGGATGGCCCGGTAGTAGCCGTAAAGGAGGAACAAGATACCGATACCTAAATAGAAAGTTCCTTCGATGTGCAGATATTCTGTTCCGATACGAAGTATTTCTGTCTCGTCCGGGCGGACGAAAATAAGCATCAAAGGCTTGGCAAAAAAGAAAACCAACAGCGAGATAACAAGGGAAAAGACGACCGTTATAAGAAATGCGCTGCGTACTCCCCGGCGGATGCGATCCCCTTTTCGCGCTCCGAAATTTTGGGCGACAAAGGTGGAAAAAGCATTCCCGAATTCCTGGACGGGCATATAGGCGAAGGAGTCGATCTTGACTGCTGCGGCGAATGCGGCCATGACGGCCGTACCAAAACTATTTACCAACCCTTGCACCATCAATATTCCGAAGTTCATCACGGATTGTTGGACGCAAGTCAGTGTGGAGAAAGAAGTGATTTCTCTCAGGCTGGAACGGTCGAAGCGCATATCTTCCCGGTGTAATCGCAGTTCGGGACGGGTTTTATAGGTATACAGCAAGATACCGGAGGCCGCCGTTCCTTGTGCGATAACCGTTGCGGCCGCTGCTCCTTCGAGGCCTTGATCCAGGACAAGAATAAGAAACAAATCAAGCCCGATATTCAAAACGACCGATACAGCTAAAAACCATAAAGGTGTTACCGAATCGCCTACGGCCCGAAGCAGCGCCGCATAAAAATTATACAGGAAAGTAAAAGCTATTCCCCAGAAAATGATCCACAGATAGTTACGCATCAACGGATAAATATCATAGGGAACTTGTAACCATCGCAAAATCGGATCGAGGCAAAGGAATACGGCTACATTCAGCAAAACAGTCACCGTGCCGATCAGCAGGAAAGAAACATAGATGCTACGTCGCAAGGCGGACAGGTCGCCGGCTCCGTATTGCAGAGAGAAAACCGTACCGCTTCCCATCGACAACCCAAGCAGGATAGAGATCAGGAAAACCATCAAGGTATAGGCGGAACCGACTGCTGCCAACGCATTTGCGCCGATACATTGTCCCACGATCAACGTATCGGCTATGTTGTAGCATTGTTGTAAAAGCGATCCTGCCAGCATCGGCAATGTGAATTGCAGCAGGGTGGTGGTTATACCTCCTTGTGTAAGGTCTCCTTTCCGTAACATTGTCAGCTCTTTTTATCCGTAAGTCTTGTATGAGTTTGCAAAAATACGAATTTAATCAGATAATCATTCCTTCGGGATTTCTGTAACCGGCCGGAATGGCGCCGAGCTTTTGTTTTGGGGTAGAATGAACGCTAATCGAGCATCAAACTCATATAAGCCTCCCGGCTCTGGTAGTCGAGCAACAGGCGGGTGAGCGATTGGGTGTCCATTTCTTTCAGTTCGCCGATGTTGAGAACGGAGTTTTCATGGGTGAAGGCCCAGTGATGGATGAGGCGGTCGCGGTCCAGGACACGTGCCATACCTAAGGGAAAAGTGCCCGGCCCGGTGAAAGGAGTGCGGTAGATGGCTTTTTCCACCTTGTTCTGGGTTGTTGCCTCTTGCAAGAGCAGGTTCTTGACGTGCTCGTTGTCGTACATCAACTCTTTGACATAGAGATGGTCGCCGGCAGGATAGAAAAAGATCATGCCTATCGGTTCGTCCTGGATGTTCAGAGCGGTCAACATCTGTCCGCCGGACATCTGCAAATCGCGCAAGATAGTGACGAAATCGTCATAATCATGCAACACATAGCAGGTACGTTCCCGCTGTTTCTTATTGAAAAAATGGTAGAGAGACTCCATCGAGGGTACTTCGGGCGGAACTACCAGGATGCCCTGTTCCCAAGTTGTTTCTTTAGGGCGGACATACGTTTCTTCCGAATAGTCGAAAGCCTCCGTATAGCCTAAATCACGGTAATAATCGAACAGCCACGGATCAGCCGGGATAATGACGGTCAAGGCCACCTTTCGGTTTTCCATCACCTCGAAGGCTTCCTGTATCAGTTGGCGCATGAGCCCCTGGCCGCGTTCGGAAGGATGGGTGCAGGCTCCGTATATATAGTTCACGGATATTTCCGTCCCGTAGTAAGTCATGACATACGGAAGCATTTGAAGGGCGGAAACGATCTTCCCGTCTTTCTTTATAAACAGGGCGTTTTCCTTCTTGTAAACCCGGTCGAAGAACAGTTTGATAAATTCTTCGCTGTCGTTGAAAGACGTACGCCACAGGTCGATTAATTGAGATTTGTTGTTATCCATTGTCCCATATTATTTTACAGGTTTCTTTATTGCTGCTGACTTTTCCAGTAAGATGACCGGGTTATACGAAAGTTTAGCCTGGCGCAACCCCGGAATACCCAAATCCTCCTCCCGGTTCACACATATATATTTCTCCGGAAGATGGGAGGCGAATTCATTGTTGATAACAGCATAAGCTCCCTCATAGTTCACATTCGCCTTTTCGACATGGACTCCGAATGTATTGTGGTTGATCGGGGCGCCGAAAGTGAAAGCTACAATCTGATGGTCCACGCAAATTGCTCCCCCCATAAGTCCCAATTCATCGTAATGGTTCAAGGCATAGATGATGGAACGGCGTTCGTCGTTCAGATCTTCCTCGTCGTTATCCCCCTGGTTGGCCTTGTACCATTTGCATTCGAGCTGGAGGCATTCGGGGACCAGTTCCGGTGTGATTGGAATATACCGGTAATCGAATTTCTTCTTGAAATTGTTGATATGATTGCGCTTTGCTTGGTATTTCTTCCCCTTCAGGGTTGCCAGGTCTTCACGCAAGTAGATGTAATCGAAATAATCCCGTTCGGGGATGTAGAAAAATCCGCCGGGGATCGCTTTTTCGAGTTCCTCTTTGGCCTCGGGCGTTACGCCTAACATGCAAAGCGGATGGCCCTGTTCGAGCGAGTCGGCTTCCAACAGTTCGATTGCCTGTTTCAAGTGTCCTTGTCCTGTTGGCGTCATATAAGCGACTCTTGTTTTGTTTTCGATCCAGAAGCGGATCAGCAAACAGCCGTTGACGATGGCAAACTCGCTATCGTAGAGAAACCGCCAACTGCAGATATTGGCAAATGAATAGTCGCAATTTTTGTAATTGCTCGGTATCGTGAATGACGTAATAATATCTTTGTCTTCGATTCCGATCGGTTTAAACGGTATCTTCATCTTTTTCTTTTTTGATGTGCAAATATAAAACTAATAAATATCAGTTAATCTAAAAAGACTTGTATGTGTTAAACTAATAACTATCTTTAAATGTTCGAAGTGTAATGGTTTTTATTTAAAAGAGAGAAGGATATGAATACAGGTAAAATATTACCGATCGACCTCTATCATACTGTGTCGACCGCTAATCTGACGTTGGAAAGAGCTTTAAAGATCGTTCACGTCGAAATCGGGCAGGATCATGAATGGCTGCCTTTGGAACCGGGTACTCTTGCGGTGGTCTGCCGGGCAGGAAAGTTCGAGTGTAAAGTGCTTGAAAAGGAAATCTCCATAGTAGGCGGGCAGGTGCTTCTGGCGTCTGCGGAAGAGGTGAGCGGTGTGTCCCGTTTTTCGGAGACGGGTTTTGAAGGGATTGTGATCTATGCCGGTAGCGAGCTGCTGATTAACCGGCAACGTCTGATGTCCCGGACGATCACGCCGGACGAGTTGGAAGAGTCCGCTCTTTATATCCGGCTGATACAGTCACAAATCGAACGAATGAGCGATGTCCGTGTCAAAGTGGTGGAGTCGCTTTTGCGTGCCCTTGTCTTCTTTCTCCAACAGGGAGGACATTTAGTGGATGACCGGGATCGCGAAGTCCCGCCTTTTTCCCACGATTTCGCGTTGCTGATTAGCCGTTACCATCATAATCCGGTCTATTTTTTTGCCGAGAAGTTGGGACTGACTTCGGCGGAATTGAATAATAAATGTAAATTGCATTCCGGTATTTCGGCTGCGGAATGGATCAGCCAGTATGTACTGCTTGAGGCAAAAGACTTACTGATCAAGACTCGCCTGAGGCCTTTCCGTATTGCCGTGATGCTTAATTTTTCTAATTACGATACCTTTGCGCGTTGGTTCAGACGACATACGGGAGAGTTGCCGGGTAATTGGAGATGAATGGAATCTCAGTGTATCGAAGGTGGCTAACATTTTCTTTGAATAAAATGGAAAGTTTAGCTATTGTGCTATAATTACTTTTCGTATCTTCACCGAAAATAAAATTTAAGTCTACGTTTTTTTTAATTATAAAGTTGCGGGAATATGGTAATAGCTTATTTAAGAGTAGGAACGTCAAACAAAGAACTTCTGGAAGAACAGAAAGAAGAGATCAAACGCTATGCTTCGGATCATGATATGAATGTCGACAAGTGGGTTACGGATGTCATTGTCGGCAAAGGAAAGGAAGATGAACGTAATCTTGCTATGGTGTTGGATCGTATGCAAAAAGGAGATAGCCTGGTCTTGTTTGATATCTCCCGCTTGGGACGTACTTTGTCGGAAGTCATGGAAGCTATGAGCTGCTGTATGGAAAAAGGCATTCAGATATATAGTATAAAGGACCGGTATATCTTGGACAATACCTTGGATCTGCCGGTTATGGGGGACGTGTTCAAGCTGGTGGCGGAGATCGAACACAATTTGATGTCTACCCGTACCAAAGAGGCCTTGGACCATAGGAAGAAGACGGGAGGGGCGTTGGGACGTCCGAAGGGATCGGCCGCTAAACAGTCTTTCCTGGATATGAACAAAGAAGAGGTGATCAGTATGCTTGAACGCGGAGATACCGTTATCGAAATTTGTAAACGTTTTAATGTCTCCAGAAATACCTATTATATGTTCAAACGAAATTACGGGCTCTAAAACCAGTCTTTTTTCCGCATATACAACCAGGTCGAGAATGCTGTGAGCAGCATGAGTGACCAAGCTATGCCATATCCGTATTGCCAGTCCAATTCCGGCATCGTTTTGAAGTTCATTCCCCATATACCGGCCAGGAACGTAAGCGGGATGAAGATCGTGGATACGATTGTCAGACGTTTCATGATCGCATTCATGCGCAGGTCGTTATTGGATATATAGAGATCGACCAGGGAGGAGATGATTTCCCGACAACTCTCGGTTGTCTGGATGATGAACTGCAACTGGTCGGATAAGTCATTATAGATGGGAAGGATATCAGCGCTTATGATCCCGTTCTCGGTGCGCAGCAGTTTGACGAATTGTTCCTTCAGCGGTTGGCTGTTCTTGCGGATAACCATATATTCTTTCCGGCGTTGCTGGATAAGCTGCCCCATATTACCTTGGTCGTTTTTGATATCGAGCAAGGTTTCTTCTATGTCTTCAAGCATTTCCTCCACTTTGGAAGCCGCTTCCACTAAATTGGCGATAATCGTATTCAAAAGAAATGCCAAGAGCAATCCGCTGTTTTTCCTACGGATGTTCAGCATGTCGGATTCGAGTGCTTTGTAGGCGTTTTCGAATACCGGATTGTTGCTTTCCGTAAAGCTGATGACCACATTCCCCGTGATCAGTATACTGATATGTTCGGAGTTGATCTCCATATTGGTGTCGTAGTAGGAAGAGTTGAGCACGATAAGCATATGCCTGTCGTACTCTTCTATCTTGACTACGTGTTGGGGTGTCAGGATGTCTTTGGCATCCAGGTTGTGCATCCCGAATTCGTTGACGATACGTGTGATCGCCTCCGAGTCGGTCAGGCCGCTAACCTGGAACCAGTTGATGCTCTTTTCGTCGACAAACTTTTTGAATGACGTTTCGCTTGTCTTGAGCTCCCGCGTGTGCAAACTGTCGGCGTTGTATTGTGTGAGGTTGATCCGCGTAACGGTCTCATGCTCGCCGGCATAGAAATATCGGTCGGCAAGATGCCGGTTCGAAATATGCTTGCGCTTGTGTGGATGTACATATTCTCTTCGCCTCATATCTGTTAGCTTTTATTCGAGTTCCACGACCGTAATGCCGGCGCCACCGAACTGGACATGTTCGTTGTGATACTGGCGGACGCCCGGAACAGTATGCAGGTAATCGCGTATCAGCTGGCGGAGTATGCCTGTCCCGGTCCCGTGCAGGATACGGATACGGGCAGCACCGACCTGTATGGCATCATCTACAAAATAGGTGACGGCCTGTAAGGCTTCGTCTCCTCTCATTCCCCTGACATCTATCTCTTGTTTGAAGTTCAGTTTCTTTTCATGCATATCGTCTGCTGTCTGGGTGCTGACGAATGTGCTTTTCTGGATCTCTTTCTTGATCTGTCCTTTGCTGACTTTTTCCAGTTGTTCCAGTTTGACCGTACTCTTGATCATGCCGAAAGCCACGACCGCCTGCTTTCCCTGAACTTCCATAACGGTTCCGGCAGAGACCTGTCCTTTGAGGCGGACGTTGTCGCCAACTTCTATGACATCGCGGTTGAAGACCTGTTTGGAGGCCGGCGCGTTTTGTTTTTGCTTTTTACGTTCTTTACGTTCCTGCAACTTCGCCATTTTGCGGGCGATCTTGTCGTCCTCTTCTTCGGTTGCTATCACAGAGGCCTTGAATTCTTCCAACGCTTTGCGGGCGAGCTTGGTCTGTTCCTTTTCCGCCTGTGCTTCTTTGATTTCGCGGATCGTGTTTTCGATCTTTGCGTTGGCTTCGGAAAGGATGCGCTGCGCCTCTTCCTTGGCGTTGCGCATGATCTCTTTCCGTTGTTTGTTTACGGCTTCCAGGTCCTGCTCGTAGCGGGCGGTAATATCTTCCAGTTTCTTTTCTTGCTGGCGGATATTCTGCCGCTTGCTTTCCCAATAGCGTTTGTCGCGAACGATATCCTGAAGGTACTTATCCATATTGATATAGTCGGAACCTACTTTGGTTGCCGCATCGGCAATGACATCTTCCGGCAGGCCTATCTTCCGGGCTATCTCAACGGCGAAGGAGCTTCCCGGGTTGCCGATCGACAGCTTAAAGAGCGGTTGCATCAGGTGGCGGTCATAGAGCATGGCACCGTTGACGATTCCTTCCGTGTCTTCCGCAAAATGCTTCAGGTTCTGATAGTGGGTCGTGATAACGCCGTAGCTGTGGTTCCGGTTGAAACGGTCCAGCAGGGCTTCGGCAATCGCACCGCCGATCTGTGGTTCCGTTCCGCTGCCGAATTCGTCGATCAGGATTAAAGTCTTGCTGTTGCAGTTCTTGACGAAAAATTTCATGTTCGTCAGGTGTGAACTGTAAGTACTCAAGTCGTTCTCGATGCTTTGTTCATCTCCGATGTCGATAAACAGGTTTTCGAACAATCCCGTTTTCGAGCTTTCATATACCGGAATCAGCAGACCGCATTGCAACATATATTGCAACAAACCGACCGTTTTCAGGCAAACGGATTTACCTCCCGCGTTCGGCCCGGAAATTATCAGCAGACGCTTTTTCTCTTCCAGGAGAATATCCAGCGGGACGATCTGCTTGTTTTGTCTCTGCAACGAGAGGAAGAGCAGGGGATGTGCGGCGCGTATCCAGTCGATCTGCTGTTTGTCCTCCAGGACCGGCTTGATTCCGTTCACCTGCTCGGCAAACAGCGCTTTGGCGCGGATGAAGTCGATCTCGGCCAGGAACTCGTAGGACTGCAGGATGTCGGGCACTAACGGACGGACGAAGTTTGTAAATTCCGTCAGTATCTTCATGATCTCCCGACGTTCGTCTCCTTCCAGTTCGCGGATGCGGTTGTTTGCCTCCACTACGGCTTCCGGCTCGATGAAGACGGTTTTGCCACTGGCCGATTCATCGTGTACGATCCCTTTGATCTTCCGTTTGAAAGCCGGAGCAACCGGAATCATCAGTCGCCCGTCGCGCATGGTGGGGGTGATATCTTTATCTACCACGCCTTCCGATTGGGCGGCGCGTAATATCGACTGCAAGCTGCGGGAGATACCGCTCATGGTAGCCGTGATCTCTTTTCGTATCTGCGCCAGTGAAGGAGAGGCATTGTCTTTCACCCGTCCGAACTTATCGAGGATCGCATCGATCTTCCCGATAAGTTGCGGGAATACTAAGATATCGCCGGCAAGGGCGGTCAAGGCCGGATACTTGATCTCTTCTCCCTCTTCCAAGGAAGGGCGGAAGAAACGGATGATGTCGTTGATCGTCTGGAGCGAACGTTTCAGGTCGAAAAGTTCTTTTTCATCCAGCCAAGTCCCTTCGGGGCGTATGCGTTTCAATGAATAACGCACATCGAAAAAATAACTGGCAGGAAACTCGTCTTCTCCATGCAGGATACGGACAAACTCGTCGGTCTGTTCCAGACGTTGGGTTACGGTTTGATAATCGGCAGAGAAACCCATCTCTGCTACCCGCTCTTCTCCGAGCGGGCTTAAACATTTTTCTGAAATCAAACGGCGTACTTTATCGAAGCCCGTTTTTTGTTCGAAATTTTGCGGGTATATCACGTTCTTGTAAATGCTTTATTTTACTTCGACCGTCACGGACCGGCGAATGGTCGGACGGACGATGATTTCCATTTTGTTCTTTCCCCTTTTGATATCGAACGTACAGGCATTGTTGCCGGACGGGTTGATATACGGGGCGTAATAATATAAATATGAGTAGGCAGCCTTATTGCCGGGTTTCTGGATCGCATCGGCTACCTGCGGGTATTTGGATGTCTCCCAAAACATACAACGTTTGAAACCGTTGGCATCCGTAAATTGAGTCTTCGGATCGCGGAATTTCATCGTGTTGGTAATGAATCCTTTGTATGCGGCGGAAAACTCTTCTGCCGTATAGCTCGTTTTCTGTTCGTTGATTTTCTCTACAATATCGCGAGGACGTAATCCGGCGGCATAGGCAGGCGAGTTCTTATCAACATCGATGATCTGTTCCATGCGGTCGATGTCGTAACTCAGCCCCGTATAATTGTAGGTTTTCTGATTGACTTTGAACGGCACGTTGCGCTGATATTTGACATACGGATATTGCATGCACATCAACGGCGCGTGGATACGGGCATATTCATCCAAGTGATACGAGTCTTCCAGCAGTTCGTTTGCTTCGCATTCCCACAGGATACGGCCCGGTACGTCGCGTTGGTCGATCAGGCGGAAACCGAACTGGAGCAGATATTCCGCTTCCGTTTCTGCAGACATCGGGTTCAGGAACGGGAATGCCTCCATCTTGCTGTGATTGAAGTTGTAACGATAGGTCGGCTCTTTTTCGACCAGAATCTTGTTCACTCCTTTATAGTTCGGATTCTTATCGAAGAAATAGAAAGTCTGTATGATGATGTCGGGACGGTCTGTGTCGACTGTCATCCCTTTCTTGGTCAACACCTTTTCGATACTTTCGTTGATGGCTGTTTCCAGCTTGTTGTTATTCTCGTCTATGGCAGAGAAGGCGAAAGTCTTGAACTCTCCGAAATCGACAGGGTCGGCGGTCACGGTTGTCTTGAACGGACAAATAAATTCCCGTTCGCTGGTCGTTTCGAGGCTGTACATCGAAAAAGCGGTGGCCAGTTGTTCTTCGGTAATCGCATTTCCTTTTTTGCATTCTTTCTTGACAAGCACCTGCTTGGACGGGTTTGCCAGATTGCCGATCGTCAACAGTACTTCGTTTTTCCCGGCGGAATTCAACATTTCACCTATCTCTTCCTGCGAAATATCGGTTGTTTGCACACCGTCGATCGTGAGGATTATATCGTTGGTCTTGATACCTGCAAGCTCTGCCGGCGAGTAAGGGATGACACCGGTGATAACCGGTTTGCTTTTCCCCCAGTGGTCGCTTTGGCTGATATCGTATGTAATTCCTAATCGACAGATATTCCGGTTCTGGGCAAAACCGGTAAGAAATGCAAATAATAACAGTAAAACTGACAAAATCGCTCTCTTCATAATTAAATTCTTCTTGTTTTATTAATCTTAAAATACTTTGTACTATGACGATAAATCATCTTTTTACTACACAAAGGTAAAGATATTTTTGTTCTATAAGAACAGTTGGCAATATATTTGATGTTATATTGGTGATTGATATCGACAAGAATAGTGCCGACAGATAGATCATATGATTGCTATAGGTATTATATCTTATTGATTATTAGATGATAATAAAAATATAAAATAAATTATGAACAAGACGAATTTTAATGGTAAGAAAGAAACTGCTGACAAAAAAGAACGCCAGAGAGTTGATGATGCGACAAAATTACAGAACGAACAGGTAAATGCGGCAGAAGAAAATACCGTATCTGACAATGTGACGGATGAAGAAGAGGAGCAGGGCCAGAAAGAGCTTAAGAAGAAGTATGACGAACTGAACGATTCCCACCTGCGCCTGATGGCAGAGTTCGACAACTACCGTAAACGTACATTGCGCGAAAAATCCGAACTGATCAAGAATGGTGGCGAAAGTGCTTTGACTCACCTGCTTCCCGTTATCGATGATTTCGAACGTGCTTTGCAGAACATCCGTTCGGCAGAAGATATAAAGGCCGTCACAGAGGGAGTGGAACTTATCTATTCGAAATTCATTTCTTATCTGTCCCATCAGAATGTAAAACCGATTGAAACAGTCGGCAAACCGTTTGATGCTGAAACGTCTGAAGCTATTGCCATGATTCCTGCGCCGGAACCCGACATGAAAGGCAAGGTTCTGGATTGTGTACAGACCGGTTATACTTTGAACGAAAAGGTGATTCGCCATGCTAAAGTGGTGGTAGGCGAATAATATACGACAGGATAATGAGCAAATAACAACAGACAGATACGAAGATGGCTAAAAGAGATTATTACGAAGTGCTGGGCGTCGAGAAGACAGCCTCGGCAGAAGAAATAAAGAAAGCTTACCGTAAAAAGGCGATCCAGTTCCACCCTGACAAGAATCCGGGTGACAAGCAGGCCGAAGAAAACTTTAAGGAAGCAGCTGAAGCGTATGACGTACTGAGCGATCCTCAGAAACGCCAGCGTTATGATCAGTTCGGTCATGCCGGAGTGGGAGGCGCTTCACAAGGTGGCGGCTTTGGTGGAATGTCTATGGATGATATTTTCTCCCAGTTTGGAGACATCTTTGGCGGGCATTTCGGCGGCTTTGGCGGGTTCAGTGGCTTTGGTGGCGGTTCGCGTGGCGGCCGCCGGGTGAATCGGGGTTCGGATTTGCGTGTGAAAGTAAAGTTGAACCTGAAAGAGATCGCTACCGGAGTCGAGAAGAAGATCAAGGTTAAGAAATATGTGACCTGTTCCAAATGTCACGGTAGCGGGGCGGAGGACGATCACAGTTCCAAGACTTGTGAAACCTGTCATGGCAGCGGTGTTGTCACCCGTGTTGCTAATACTATCTTAGGACAGATGCAGACACAGACAACTTGTCCGACCTGTGGGGGTGAAGGAAAAATCATCACCAAGAAATGTAGCGAGTGTAACGGTGAAGGAATCGTGCGCGACGACGAGGTGATCACGATCAATATTCCGGCCGGTGTGGCAGAAGGCATGCAGCTTTCCATGAGTGGAAAGGGTAATGCGGCCCGTCATGGTGGTATAAACGGAGATTTGCTGATTCTGATCGAAGAAGAACCGCATCCGGAACTGATACGCGACGAGAACGACATCTTGTATAATCTGTTGTTGAGTGTGCCTCAGGCTGCTTTGGGAGGAACGGTTGAAGTCCCGACTATCGATGGCAAGGCAAAAGTAAAGATCGAGCCGGGGACCCAACCGGGAAAAGTGCTCCGTTTGCGAAACAAAGGGCTTCCCTCTGTTAACAGTTATGGAACGGGAGACCTGCTTGTAAACGTAAGCGTTTATATTCCGGAAACGTTGTCTGCGTCAGAAAAGGAGATCATGAACGGTTTGGAGAACTCTCCTAATTTCCAACCGAAGAAATCTGTCAAGGAGAAGATTTTCGATAAGTTCAGACATATGTTTGATTAACCTTTTCGTAGAGTTTGCTGATATAAAAAGGGCGAAGTTTTGATACTTCGCCCTTTTCTTTTTTTAACCTAATCGGATTCTACCCTACGGGTAGCAGGTAAAAAACACTTACAAAAGATGATGGTTTGGGTTTGGATTGTTTAATGCTTGTTTAACAGTGTGTTATGTTGGTGATAATACCTGTGTATGGGTATTCCATTCCGGTAAATACCTAAAAAAAGGGATTTTGGGAAGTAGAGAATCATTGTATGTTTGCATCGAATTTTTAATTAATAAACAAAAGTTTTAGAACTATGTACAAATTGTTAACATTAGCTGCGCTGTTACTGGCGTTTTCCTTTTCTGCTTGCCAAAATAAGCAACAATCAACTTCGGAAGAAGGTGAAAAGAAAAGTTGTTGTGCCTCCGCAGCCGCCCAAACGGAAGTTAAAACGTTCACGCCAGAAGCATTGCTCACGAACGGCGCATCACTGGTAGACCTCGAAGTCGAACTGCAAGGAACCATTGCCCATGTCTGTTCACACGGAGGCCGGAAGTGTTTTTTGGCAGGCGACAAGCCTGGTATGAGAATCCAGGTCATGGCCGGTGGCGACATCAAGGCTTTTGACAAAAAGCAGATCGGGCAAGAGATCCGGGTAAAAGGGATTGTAAAAGAACATCGCATCCAAAAAGAAGCGATCGAAAAGCAGGAAAAATCTGTCACGGAAGAAATGTCCCAAGAGGGATGTACCGAAATGGAGCGTTGCAAGTCGGTCATGAGCAACGTCAAGCAGATGAAGCAGTGGATGGCCGATAACGAGAAAGACTATTATCCGGTCTATTACGTAGATGGCCAGCACTATGACGTGGTTCGGTAAACGGCCGTGTTGTTTCTAAGAGAGAGTGTTTGTGTTTTTATCGAATAGAAAAAGAATGATGTATCAGTTAAATTATTGTGTGTAATGAATAAGAGAGTGTTTGTATTATTGGCCGGATCGTTTTTGATGGGTTTCTTGAGCTCTTGTAGCGAGAATGAGGGTCCGGGGACAATAGAGGAACAAAAAGTGTTAGTCAAATTCGTGGCGGCTCCGGCAATTGAAGGAGCGGTGGATGCAAAGATGCTGGATGGCTTGAATGCTGTCTTCACGGAAATCCGCAATCAAGACACGACCCATTGCATTTTGGATCAAAACGGAGAAGGATTGGTCAATTTGTATAAAGGAACCTATAACATCGCAATCGAAAGCAAGGTGCGCAACACGGCGGCTGCCCAAACGGATTCGATCGTTTTGTCTGTACGCATGGAGAACATATCGGTCAACCAAACCGGGCAGGAGATTTCCGGCAAGTTGAATGTATTTCCGGTAAATGCATCCGGCAACAATTTTATTTTCAGTGAAGTGTTTTTCAATGGAGAACGCAATACCGGTATCATGATGCATCCGGACCAATATATCGTTGTGTTCAACCCCACGAATGAAACACTTTATGCCGACGGTGTCTCGATTGGCGTTGCCAACCAGTTGACATGGGCGCCGAAAGAGCTTTGGTACGATTCGTTCTATCCGAACAGTGTCCCGATGCCCGGTTTTATCACGGTTCCGGGTAACGGCACGGAACATCCGGTAGCGCCGGGAGAGAAATTCGTGATCGCATTCACGGCTATCGACCATTCCAAATTGGTGGAGACCCTTGTTGTCGGAGGTGTCGAAAAAGTCATCGGATACGACCATGCCGTCGATCTTTCCGGAGCGGATTTCGAAGTCTATTACGGACCGGAGTCTGGCGATGTCGATAATCCAGAAGTGCCGAACATGCTGCTTACGGAAAATGGAGATGCCTACTTTACGAATCCGAGCCAAGGGAAACGATTTGCTGCAAGCTTCTCTTTGCAACCAAGAGGTTATTTTGCTCCGTTCATGTTTAAATTGGAGAATGGCGAAACAGCCACGATCGACAAGTTTGTAGCCGACAACTCCAAACCGTTCTACCATGTGATCCCGGAGACGGCAACGACACCTGCCGACACGATCGACGTGAAGATATTTGCCGTGCCCACGGAGATGATTATCGATGGCATCCAGACCAGCGACGTCCCGCAGGATATCAAAACCCGTACGATTCCTGAAGCCGTAGACAGAGGCAAGTTTTTGGTATCTGCCTGCCATAGCCAGGAATTGGCCATCCGCAAAGAGGTGAAAGTCGGAGAGAAAATTTTCTATCAAGACACGAACGACTCATCCAAGGACTTTGTGATGCAAAAAGGCCAAAATGCATATCCCAAAGGTTGGCGCGACAAATAATAAATATTGACCGAATGAACCGGAAAGGGATTTCCCTCCATGAAAAAACTTTCCGGTTCGCTTTTTTAATCATTATACCTGATATATGCCTCACAATACATCCATCATTTTCTTTTCAATCTGTCTCTTCTTTCTTTTATCTGTTCCCTGTCTGTCTGCCACAAACGATACGAAAAGTACCTATCAGGTGAAAGGGACTGTGCTTTCGGCCTCCGACGGAGAACCGGCCAGTTTCGCGATGGTATCGATCGGTGAATTCGATCTGAAGACAATCTGTGACATCGATGGGCACTTCCTCTTTGCAAAAGTTCCGGCCGGTATGCGGCAGATACAGGTGAGTTGCCTGGGGTACAGCCCGAAAGAACAGTCTGTCAACGTAGAGAAAGATACGGAACTTATCATAAAACTATCGGTCACCAGCGTTGCCTTGCCTGAATTTGAAGTCATGGCCAAACGGACGAAGCATGACAAGATAGTCGTCAACGAGGCAGCTCTCGAATATATCCAACCGACATCGCTGGCCGATGTCCTTCTGTTGCTTCCGGGGAATGTCTATAAAGAAAACGATATGAGCAGTTTCGGGCAAATCTCATCGAGGCAGGTCGGAAGTGACGCCAATACATCTTTAGGCATTGCCGTCATGACGGATGGAGCACCGATTGTCAACGATGGGATGCGCACGCAATTGGTCGGCATAACCGACAACTCGACTTCTTACAGTGGCGATTCCGAAATCCGAAGCCGTACCGGAATGAACCAAGGCGTCGACATGCGCTACATCTCGACCGACCATATCCAAAGCGTCGAATTCACACGGGGCATCTCTTCTGCCCGCTATGGAAATCTCTCCAGCGGAATGATCCAGGTCAACTCCAAATATGGCGTTACGCCCCTCCGTGTACGTGTGAAAGCAGACCTGAAAAACAAACTGGCTTATGTCGGGAAAGGATTCCGGTTGTCGGAAAAAGCCGGAACACTCCATGTCGGGAGTGATTTCCTTCACTCCATAGACGACATACGGGAAGAGATGGATAAATTTTCACGCATAACGGCGCAGGTCTATTATAACAATCAGATAAAAACGGCTGATTACCAACTCCATCTGGATGCCAAACTGAATCAGACCATCACGGTCAATAAAATGAAGAAAGACGAAATGACATATCAGTACGACGAGTCGTACAAAGCTGACTATTCCAGGACCAACCTGTTGTTGAAGAGCAGCCTGACGCTGAACCGCACGTGGATCGACGAGATCGAATTCATGCTCTCTTCGGATCTTGTCTTCGACAAAATCAGTCGGCATAAGTTTGTGATCACATCCGGTGGCGGAGCTCTCAATATGCCGCTCGCAAAAGAGGAAGGAGAACACGAAGGAATGTTTCTGCCAAGTATGTATTACAGTGATTTTTATATCGATAATATTCCTGTCAACCTCTTCACCCAGTTGCATACGGCTTCGCGTTTCCAACTTTCCGGCCCGTTAAGCCTCCATTTCCAATACGGATTGGAATACAGACGATCCAAGAACAGAGGTGACGGGGCCGTTATCAAAGACGAGACACATCCGCCGTTTCCGCAAGACAATTCATACATGCGGCCGCGTCCCAACTGGCAGATACCGGCTCTCTCGATCGGAGCGGCTTACTTGCAGGCCGACCTGCTATATGGAATAGACGATTATAACCTATTTAAAATATCCTTGGGAGGACGAGCCACCCACATGTTCAATCTTCCTGACAATTACGCCTTGTCGAAACTCGTTTTGACCGAACCGCGCGTCAATGCCTCCTACACATTCGGGCAGGGATTGAAAAACACGTTTCGAATCGGATATGGAGTGGAAAACAAACTTCCGACTTTAGATTATCTCTATCCGGAGAAGCTCTATAAGGACTTCTACATGCTCAACGCGTTTACCAACAAAGAGGAATACAGGCGGTTGATCACTTACACGAATATCTTTGACATGGCCAACACGGATATCCGTGAGAATAAAAATCGAAAAATAGAGGCAGGATGGGATTTGGAGTATAAGGGACTGGACATCTCTGTTACGGCCTTTTATGAAAAAACGAAATCCGGATTTGAATATTTTACCGTCTACAATCCTCTGACTTACACGCTGTACAGCACCGTCAAGCCGGGTGCCGACATCAGCAACCGTATTCCCCAAAAGGAGGACTACCTGCCGGAACAATACAGTCTGTTCACCTCCTCTTCGCGTGTGATGAACAGCAGCAAGGTCATCAAGAAAGGCGTTGAATATAGGATTATCTTCCCTCGGATAGCACCTTTGTACACGACTATCGAACTGAACGGCGCTTTCTACAAGACAAACTATGGTTCTTCTTTGCCTGAATATTATTATCCGGACAAACGTGTCGCAAACAAACCCTATCCGTATGTCGGCATTTACGACACGGATCCGCAAAACGAATACCGACGGCTGAACACGAATATATGGTTCAACACACACATTCCTAAGTGTAAACTGATTTTTACCAACTTTATCCAATTGGTTTGGATCGCATCGGAACAGTACAAAGATTCGAGAACGAAATATCCGTACGCTTATATTGATTTCAGTGGTACGGCACATCCTGTCGGAACAGCCGAAATAGAAAAAATCAATTCTGACGATATCATCTTCCGGCAACTGAAGAAAACCATCTTGCCGATCGGGTATGCCAGAAATTCCAAGCCGGTTTCGCTTCTTTGGAATATCAAAGCGACAAAAGAATTCAACAAGTATGCCAAACTCTCATTCTTCGTCAACGGGATACTCGACATCCATCCCAAATACCTTTCGGGAGGCAAAACAACCGAAAGAGACTGGACCGATCCCTATTTCGGAGTAGAATTATTCTTGAATTTCAGCTTATAAACAATTGCATAGATGAGACGCTCTATTACATATATGATCTTGGCAGGATGGTTGACCGCCATCCACCTCCAGGCGCAAACCTCTTTGTTGGGTGACCGGCTGAGAGATACGTTTTCACCTTCCGAAAAGCGTTACGACACGCAGTCGATGGATATGGAAACCCGGAAACTCCGGCAAACGTATGCGAATCCCGCGTTTTACGACATCGCGCGATCCGACAGTTCTTTCCAGACCGGCCGCTATCGGTCGATGATATCGGCTTCTTACTCGAACGGCCGTGTCGAGGGAGATTTCTTGCCTTATGAAGGAAACGCTTTCACTGATTTCCGTCTGACCGGTTTCGGGCAATATTCGATCCCGTCAGCCGGCACGCTTTTCGGAAAAGTGCAGTACGCACGCGGACGGCATAAGAATATCGGCTGGAACGCGATGCGTCATCCGGAACTCTATCTGCCATATATCGCGACCGATTCGATCGGCGGTGATTTTCATTTCGAAGACTATCATGTCGAAGGTGGATACGCCTTCTCTCTCGGCAACTGGCATTTGGGAGCGACCGGCTTTTTCCGGGGTGAACAAGCCTACCGGAAAACAGACCCGAGAGCTTTGAACAACACGACTTGGCTGAATGTAGGCATAGGCGCGGCACGGTCGTTCGGCGGTCATTTGCTGATGCTGAACGGAAGTTTCGGACGAAACAAGCAACACATGTCGTTGCGTTTCTGGAGACCGGGCGAACAACAACGCTTTTTCATTTGCTACGGCTTCGGCCTTTATGACCATCGGGCCAGCTCGATCCGCTTCGGATACTCCCGTATGTATTATATTAAGGAAGGGAGCGCACGGTTGACCTATCAATCCCCCTCTCGTCAACATCCGTTCGTCGTATATGCAAGCATAGGCTACGAATATGACCGCATGAAAGCGGAAGAGTCGAATGTCCAAGATTTGTATTTCTCACGGACCAACACATTTTCCCCGACCTTGCGGCTCGACTGGCAACCGGGAGGTGCATGGGACGTCTCCTTCCTGTTGGAAAGCCGGCTGGATAGGCGGAAAGGATATGAAAACATATTTGAAGAGTACCTGATAGATGAAGCCAACAACATCTACGATTTCCGGCTGATCGACACGCAACAAAAATACCTGTACAGCTATTCGGAGAGTATGGCGCAACTTCGGCTACGCTACCGGCCGCTTCCCGGACAGGTCCTGAGCCTGCAAACCGGCGCTTCCTATTTCTTGCGCAAAGAAGAATACAGAGGGACGGACTACCGGGTGAAAAACTCTGCGATTCTCCCGCAGGCCCGAATCGGTTACCTGTTGGAAAAGAAACGATCGGAATGGGAATGGAACGTCCAGTACGGGAAAAGGATCGGAACGGGCAATACCTATCAGGTCGTCATGCAGAACCAATCCATACCACATTTGGATTTCCAGCAGACATTTGCCCCGTATGCCTATTATGACTGCGACTATTCCTCTCTCCTGATCGCCGCCACATATGTCTGCCGTTTCAAACGGTTTGGTATCGGCGTCAACCTCAAATTGATGTACACCTCCGGGGAGCGGGACAAGGAAGCGGTCTATGCCGGGCAGGTCGGATTCGCTTCCTCCGCACCGATGATCGCCTCTTCACCTGCCAGGCATGACGAATGGTGGGGGAGCAGTTCTCTGTTTTTCGTATTCTGATGGAACGGAACCGGCCGTTGAAAAAGTATCACACTCGCATGTGATTCCCGTCGCCTGGGTTACTATTTGATAGTAAAAAAACTTTGCTTCCAAAACACCGGTGTTTTGGAAGCAAAGCATATATGTTTTCAAAGCAAAACATATATGCTTTGAAAAGGACCGTCGACGGGTTGTTTTAAACCTGCTTTCCCATTTGATAGGCTTCTTCCATGGCGGGGTTCCCGTTGATCTCTCCTTTGAGCCAAACGCCTAATCCGAACACGGTTCCTTTTATTACGGGAGCTTCCAAGCAGTCCAGGAATCCTTGGAACGTGTCGATCGTACGGAGCATTTTCTTACGGTCGTCTTCGGCCGCCGTTACGATGAAATAAAATTCCTTGCCGTTCATCTCCGTATATCTTCCGCAACAACGGTCTATCTGTGTTTTCATCTGAGCGCTCATCGTGTAGAAATAGACAGGAGTAGCCATTACGATTACGTCGGCATTCACCATTTTTTCGATGATCTCGGCCGCATCGTCTTTTTGAGGACACGGTTTCTGGTATTGGCTGCATGTGTTGCAGCCCGTGCAGTAGTGGATTGTTTTGTCTCTCAGGAAAATCTTTTCCACTTCATGGTTGCTCTCTATCGCACCACGCATAAATTCATCACAGAGTGTGTCGGAGTTGCCGCCACGCCGGGGGCTGGATGATAAGATCAATACTTTTTTTGCCATACTTTTATATTAGTTTAAATCGCTATTAAAAATGTCCCGAAGGAACAGATACAAAGTTACTGTAAAGGGCCGGTTGGGATTGTATATGAATTACGGGGATAAGTACCATTTTTACAGGAGAGGCATACATTCTGATTCTTGGTCAGCGGATAGACGTATGGCCTGTTTGACAATGAAGGCCTGAATCAGAACAGGAAACCGAGCGAGAAACTCATTATGTTTGTTCGTTTTTCAATATTGAGAGTCCCTTTCTGGTCGGCATCGGTCTTACCTATCTCACGAAAATCGGAAGCGACCTCGCTCAAACCGAACTCGTAGCTGAAGTCAAGAAACAGACGCCAGATGCTGACTCCCAGTCCGGCGGCGATACTGATCCCGAAAGGCGTGTTGTCGTCTTCAAACTCGCGGGCACTGTCCGTCATATCTGTGCTGTAGCGTGTCTTGTAGTTGTATTTGATATTGGGGCCGAACATCATGCTTAATGCGTACGGACCTTCTTTTACCAGATAATAGCCGACCATCACCGGGACTTCGAGTGTGGCGGACTTATAGGTGATCCGGTTCTTGCCGATAGGCATTTGGGTGTTTGCTCCGTTCGGCAGGTTGCTTTCCGTCTGGGGAATGTTGAAACGTATGTCACCTTCCGTATATTGCCATGCCAAGCTGGGTTGAATATAGAAACGATCGATATTGACCCGTGCAAACGCGGCAGCCTGATAACCTACCTTATATTGCAGGCGTATGTCTTCCATCTCCTGATCGTTTATCGTCAACGATTTGACAATCGGGAGCGCGGCGCTGACTCCGACTTTTCCTCCCCAATTGAATATCTTGTCTTCGATCTTGATAAACTTCTGGGCTTCCGCCTGGAAACAGAAAGAGAGTATCAACAATGTAAGGTAAATTTTCTTCATGACTATTTTTTCTTTTTGACCGACCAGCCGAATTTACCGACAAAGTCGCCCAGTCCATAATATTTGCCATGCGAATAAGCCAGCAGGTCGGCACGTTGCATATCGAAGGCGCCCGTTTCCGGATCCAGATATTTGTCGTCGGCTTGCACGTTCACCACGTCGGCGATAAACATGTCATGGCTGCCTAATGCCAGGACTTCTTTTACCCGGCATTCGATACAGAGCGGACATTCTTCTATGGTCGGGGCGCTTACGACCGAGGCTTTTCCCGGTGTCAACTTCATTTCCTCGAACTTGGCATGGTCTTTTCCTGAATTGACGCCACACCAGTCGGTTGCATACGCCAACTCGCGGGTTGTCAGGTTAATCACGAATTCCATGTTTTTTTTCAGGATCGGATAGGAGTGACGCTCCGGGCGGACGGAGATATAACACATCGGCGGATTGGTGCATATCGTCCCCACCCATGCGACAGTTATAATATTGTATTCCGAAGGCTCGGACCCACAACTGACCATTACCGCAGGTAGCGGGTAGATCATCGTGCCGGGCTTCCAGTCGTGCTTCATAACAATTGACAATTGATAATTGACAATGGACAATTCAGGGACTGCGACAAATAATTGTCCATTGTCAATTGTTAATTATTTAATGATGATATCTTCTTTATTGATCTTGCGTTCGCAATAATGGCATCTGATCGTCCCCTTCTCTTTGTCGATTACATCGAAACGGGTCGGCATCGGTTCATTGTTGGTGATACATTTCGGATTGTTGCATTTTACGAGTCCCACCAGTTCGTTCGGTAAGGTAACGGTCTTTTTCTCCACCACTTCGTAATCGCGGATAATGTTCAGGATCACGTTCGGGGCGATCAGGGCAATCCGGTTGATCTCCTCGTCACAGAAGAATTTGTCGGATATCTTGATCATGCCTTTGCAACCCATTTTATTGCTGTGGAAATTGTTACCGATCGTGATCGTGTTGTCCATGTTTTCCAGTCCCAGTAATTTGGCTACTTTAAACAACTGGCTGGGGGGGATATGATCGATGGCAGTGCCGTTCTCTAAAGCGGCGACCTGCAATTCTTTTTTCTTTTCTGCTGACATAACTTTTTGTTAATTGATAATTGTCAATCGTCAATTTGAATATTTAATACTTCACAGATGATGGCCTGACGGGCGAACAGTCCGTTACGGGCCTGTTGGATATAGTAGGCTTTCGGATTATCGTCCACATCATAAGCGATTTCGTTCACGCGAGGCAGCGGATGCAGGATACGCAGGTTCTCACGGCTGTTTTTCAGCATGTCGTTCTTCAGGATATACACATTCTTCACACGTTCATACTCTTCGAGGTCGGTGAAGCGTTCACGTTGTACACGCGTCATATACAGAATGTCCGTCTGGTTGATGATATCTTCCGTAAATTCCGTATATTCATTGTATTTGATGCCATGCTTGTCACAGAAGTTTTTCTGTTCGTCCGGCATGCGGAGCTCGTTCGGCGCGATGAAGTTGAATGTCGGGTTGAAATGAGACATTCCCACTATCAGCGAGTGTACGGTACGTCCGTATTTCAGGTCGCCGACCATCGTGATGTTGAGATCCGTCAGTCTGCCTTGTGTCTTTTGGATGGAATAGAGGTCCAGCATGGTTTGGGAGGGATGCTGGTTTGCCCCGTCTCCGGCATTGATGATTGGTACGTCCGTGACTTCCGACGCATAGCGGGCAGCACCTTCCAGATGATGACGCATAATGATAAGATCGACATAGTTGCTTACCATCAGGATGGTATCTTTCAGAGTTTCGCCTTTGGAGGAACTGGTCGTGGAAGCATCGGAGAAACCGATCACACGGCCGCCCAAGCGGTTCACTGCAGTCTCGAAACTCAAGCGTGTGCGAGTGGAGGGTTCGAAGAACAAGGTCGCCGCCACTTTCCCTTCCAACAGCTTACGGTTCGGATTTGCTTCAAACTTCCTGGCGTTATCCAGAATACGAAGAATGTCCTCTTTGGAACATTGATCGATAGAAACTAAACTTTTACTTTTCATTTATATGTTGTAATGTGTTTATTATCTGCTTTTTATCTCTTTATTCAATAGCCGGCGTAAAATATTTGTAAAAAAGTCGGCTGTTGATTCAGAGATATAACGTTTCTCATTTGGCAAAGATAAGTTTTTCTATACGATATTGTAATCAGTGATTAAAGAAATGTGTTGAGATTTATTTTTTCTTGTTTCCGTGCGTCACTAATCATTTGCCCCACACAGTAAGCGTATGCTTCTTTGCGAAACTCCTCCCTCTCAGGTGAACCAACTTTACCATATAGTTTGTCTAATACGACATCCATACTTCCAATTTTAGGATTTGCTTGCATAATATTCATTTAAAGAAGTCTATAAAGTAATTCTCATAATATAGTATCTCTCTTTCTTTTTTCATAATGCAAACATAGTAAAAGTTTACATATATAAAACTTTGTTAAGACTTTTCTTCGATTATCGCCACAATTCTCTTTAGTTCCTCTATCGTGCTGGTTTTATAGAAGTCTCTTTTGTACTGGATGAGGGCGGTGCTGAGAAGATAGTTATTCCAACCACTTCATCTATAGGGTTGCCGCTATTAATATATTCATAGTAGAATAATGAATAAATGCTTTGGTAGTATTCGTATTATCACTATATTTG
>ULRN01024793.1_pt1 | contig 41344 bp, 33 predicted proteins | sample 1955461 | NCBI WGS metagenome assembly ULRN01 (sample SAMEA4835683, study PRJEB28245) | human gut metagenome | biome: gut microbiome; material: fecal sample | place: Denmark | collected 2008 | reverse complement strand
CAGTCCTTTGCTCTACCAACTGAGCTATGGCACCATTGTTTTGTTTGACGGGTGCAAAGGTAAACTTTATTTATTACACTCCAAACGTTTCAATGGAAAAATATTCAAAGAAAATATATTTTAAGGAGGAAATGAAAAAAAAATACACTTCATTTGAAAAAAAACGGCAAAACTATTTGCAGTTTAAAAATTAGTTGTACCTTTGCAGCCGTAATCAAAAACGGGATGTAGCACAGTTGGCTAGCGCGCCACGTTCGGGACGTGGAGGTCGGAAGTTCGAGTCTTCTCATCCCGACTACAGAAAGAGGATATATTAAAAGATATGTCCTCTTTTCTTTTTTTATTCACACGGACAAAAATATTCTTTTACTCTCCCATTTATAAAACAGACAGCATATGAAAATTACACAACCCCGTTTGGAAAACGTCCTTCACGAAGATACAGAGATACAGACAGCGTTAGAAAAAAACGATGAGGATTTAACCGGGTATTCTTTTAAAAGCCAGCGTATAGAAGGAGTGAAGAAGAGTAATCTTTCGGTACAATCCTGCATTTTCTCCAACTGTAGCTTTGGGGCATGCAGCATACGGAAATCCCAATTCAGCGATGTTGTATTTAAGAACTGCGACCTGTCGAATGTAAACCTTACAGAGTGTGGCTTTCACCGGGTAGAGTTTACCGGCTGTAAATTAATGGGGACCAACATGTCAGACGGGACATTCAATCATATCACTTTTGATGAGTGCCGAGGAGAATACATGAATCTCTCGATGAGCAAAATGCGATATATACAATTTACCCGATCTAACCTGCAAGGGGCCGGAATAGAAGGCTGCCAACTGATGAATGTCTCATTCGATGCCTGCAACCTGATGGAAGCGGAATTTTATCGCACATCCTTGAAAGGCATCGATCTGTCGAACTCGGAAATATCCGGTATCCGTATCACAAACCTTGCCAATAACGAGTTGCGAGGATCTTCCGTTTCCTCCTTACAAGCTTTGGAACTGGCACGAATGTTGGGTGTAGAGATCAGAGACTGAACTCTCCCTCTTCTTCCGGAACATGTTTCTCGGAAATGTTCTTTTTAGCTCGGAAGAAATTCTTTACTTTCGTAAAGAGAGCCATGACTCCTTTGGCTGCATCCTGTTTCTTTTGAGAAACGCCGACCGATTCAATCAACGGTGGTCTTAATATCTGCCACAGATAATTAAATGTGGAATGATAAGGATCCCTTATTAATGAAACACTCGAATGACGCGGTTTGTCAACCCCCTGTCTTGCTTTATCCGGATTATCATGTTTTAATATACGGTTGACCAAGCTGGTCAGAAATTTTCTATCCGTCGATTCCCCATCTTTTTCTTTCAGCAAAGTGGCTTTCAAGTCATTATACAAAAAAAGCATATTCACGGTAGCTCCTTTGCTGGAGGCTTCCGTACTAAAAGTCATTTCCCGTACCTGTCCACTCCGGACTTCCACCGAGGCCAGAGGAAGCAGCAATTCGTTCAATGCCGTCAAATCGAAACTGTCCAGACGGGCATTCAGCAGAAAGCGGTCGTTCAGCGAATCGACCGGCAACTTCCATGTAGCAGTAAAAGCTCCCTTTCCCATTAACTTGCCATCAGCATCCAGCACGATATATTGATCCGGACGGGAGACGATATTTGTAAAACCGGTAAACCTACCGTTCATATCCGTAAAAAACAATTTGCCGGGTACTGTCCCCTTCTTTGACAATTCTTCGTAAACAACAGAAAAGTTCTTAACCTTCACCCTTTGAAAATCCAATTTGACAGGTGCTTTTTGAAGTCCGGTATAGATCATCGGGACAATATGCCGGGACACCGGTATTTTCTGATTCTTCAAATTCTGCAATACGACATCCGACACCTGCACATCAGCTATCCGAAGCACCTTCTCCGAGAAATAAGAGGGCAGATCGATATCTGTCAGTGACACCTGCCCGACACTCACATCAAACCAATCTTTGTGATGGGGTTGCAAATAAGCAAACTGCATTTTAGGAAAGGGAGATACAAGACGGATACGATCGATAACCGCACTCGACCTTGTCAAATCCACACCGCCTACCTTCAGCGTATAGAAGCCGCCATCCAAAGGGAACGCCAGGTTACGAATGGAGAAACGGATATCATCCAATTTATATGTGCGAAGACGAGTATCGACAGTCAGTCCTTCTACAAACAGATTTGTCGTATCGAATTTCTGATGCTGCAAAGAATCGCTTTTTCCATAATAAGTATAACGAATGTCCGCATCTGTCAGACTAAAGCGTCCTAAAGAGATTTGTCCGGCAACTTTCCCCAAGGTCGTATATAAATCACTCGGACCGGGCTTTGTTTGATGTGATAGAGTATCGCGAAGATGACCGGAATAAATATCCGCCACAGGATTTTCCAAGCAAACCGAACCCAACTTCAAAAAAGTACTGTCCCAGGAGATATCCTCCAATGCCAAGCTTTTAAGCGAAGCAGACATGCCGACACCATCAGGTCTGAACACTCGGATATCCGGCGAATCGACCCGGAACGATGCCAACCGGATATTCCGATCCGGCCTTTCAGGTATCCGTTTCAACCCGCTTATGCAAAGTTCCGGTGAAGAAAACCGGATACACGTCTTTGCCACCTTCCCTGCCGTATCTTGCGGCAGTAACCTGATATCCTGTAATTCCAGGATTCCCTTCACAGTCGAAAATTGTCCTTTCCCTACAGACAGGCGATATTCTTTCCCCGGCAAATAGTTATCGAACCGCCTCAAGCTAAACCCCATATTTTCATAGTTAAAGAACAGTCCGCCCCCTTTTCCCGTTTGCCGGTTCACCCAAACACCGGTTGCAAAAAAATTAAAGTCGTTCAGTTTATAAGTAAGCGAGTCGGGCGTACTTTTATCATCGACTGTCACATTTGCGTGATTCAGGTTCACTCGTTTGACAGAAAGATAACGGAGGAAAGGATTCAGGATCGCCTCCACATCGACACGACCATTTACTGCCTTCACTCCTTTCTTATTTAGGGAGGGCGCCACCACATAACGCAGATTCGGATGGTCTATTTTCAACAACCGGGCACTAATCCCCTTATCGTACAACAAACCGCGGATTCCAACCGTATCTATACTTCCCGTCATATAATCATTCCGCCCGCGAACCGACAAGGGGCGTAACCGGATTTGTTCCATACTGAAATCCCCGCTTTCCGTGTCCAATGCCATACGTTTCACTGAGAACCGGTGGTTACGGGCCGTCATCATTCCCTCAATGCCAGTCGCTTCGAACGAGAAACCACGCGAATACCAAAGTCCACTCCGGTCCTCCGATACGGAATCTATCCGAAAATCATTCGCCCGAAAATCAAAGTTTGCCAGTTTATACACCTCGATCGTATCTTTAACAGCCAAAGAGTATTGCAACTTTGCCTGACCAATTCCAATCGTCCCAATAGAAACTGCATGTAAAACCGGAGATATCAATTCATAGAGAGACAGGGGACGAATGAGGGAGAGAGAAGAAGAAGCAGACGGCTGGCTTTTCCCTGCCAGACTAAAGGCTTGTATATCCGAAGAAATAATATCGAACGAACGTGCCGTGAGATAGTTCAGTGCATTTTCACGACGAAACTGAATTCCTTTCACTTCTATGGCTCCAACCGATGCGTTCAGGTAACTGTCCGGTCGCTGTTTCCGCACCTTCCACAATTCTCCCTGAGGCGCAAGTGTAATATTGGAGATGGAGATAATGGAATCTTCCGTATTCAACAGGATTCGATTCGTTTGCAGGCTGAAGTCATTATTGGTCAATAATGTCTGCGGCCGATTAGTAATGAAATCAAAATTGTCACAATAGAGCAACTTCCCGCTTTCAGACGAATCCTCATCCAAACGAAAACCATACGCATGAAAACTAACATCGTTCAAGGCATAGACTATCGGGGATACGGGATTCTCCACGAAATAGGAAACACTGGCATTCTCCAGGTCCAACTCTCGGACGGTCAGTACATTAATATAAGGAGAGATTACTTCATATAATGTCTTGGTCTCCGCTTCCTTTCTTTCTTTCACCTTCACCCGCGTCGAATAGTAAGGGTTAAACATTTGTATATCAGGATCACGGATTTCAAACGAGTCAAAATGCAATTGCTTATAGCTCCAGCGCCAAGTGAGGTTTAATCCTTTAAAGTCGATCATACCAACCTCAGCCGTCACATAAGTAGATGGCAGACTGTCCTTTCTTTCCCAATCCTGGAAAACCCTTGGGTCTGGATATAGCTTTATTCCCTCAATCTTCAGTTCACCTTTGAAGAAACTGATGGAGAGGTTATCGAAAGAAAGCTTATAAAAACCATCTGTAGCTTCAGCCGTCCGATGAATCAATTCTTTCCGGAGATACCGTTCGAGGCGTTTGGTCAGATGAAGATTAAGCAAAAATATAGCAGTGGTCAGCACTATTGCGATCCCCAACGTGTACCCTATGACTTTCTTTGTCTTCCCCATAAGACTTAAATATGATTGTTATCTAACTCTATCTAATAAAATCAACAAAATTAGTAGAGTTAAGTTGTAATATTTGTTTATTCCAAGAATTATTGCGAAAATTGTAAAAATACCCTGTAACCGACGATAAAAACGGATCGCAGTTACTTGACGGCAGACGTATAAGATCATCAATCACTAAACAAAAAAATAATGGGAAAAGTAGTTATCAACTCGTACGAAGACTTTGAAAAGCTGGTAGGCCAGCAAATAGGAATTTCAGACTATGTAGAACTGACACAGGAGCGTATCAACCTTTTTGCCGATGCGACATTGGATCACCAATGGATTCACGTGGATCCTGAACGTGCCAAAGTGGAAAGCCCGTTCCACAGCACAATCGCCCACGGCTACCTGACGCTGTCACTCCTTCCACACCTCTGGAATCAGATCATCGAGGTGAACAACCTGAAGATGATGATTAATTACGGCATGGACAAAATGAAGTTCGGACAACCGGTGCTGACCGGACAAAGCATCCGCCTGATCGCCAAACTCCAGACCTTGACAAATCTGCGCGGTGTGGCCAAGGCCGAAATCAAATTTGCCATCGAAATCAAGGACCAGCCGAAGAAAGCACTGGAGGGTGTTGCAATCTTCCTGTACTACTTCGAATAACCGTTCTCTGGAAAATTTTCTCCGGCAATGGTTATTGGTGTTTTGTGAGCAATCTCTTGCGAGTCCTGCTCACAGAACACATTTCTGATAAACCTGTTTTTATACAGCAACCATACTTTCATCGGAATCGACTCGCAAACATTCTTTTTTCCAAGTTTTCTTCTTCAAACTTTCAACAAAATTCCCCTCTACTTTTGTTTTCCAAATATAAGAAACATGAGTAGAATATTTTTCCTTTTATGTGCGATCTGGTGTGCTTCGCTACTATATGGACAAGAAGTGATCCATTCCCTACCCTACTACATCGAAGCCGCGCAGACTAACAGCCCGTTGATACAAGACTGCCTGAATCAAAAAGAGATCCAGAAGCAGGAACTAATGCGACTTAAAGCCCTCTACACTCGTTCCATTTTAGAACTGAACGGAGATTACCTTTTTGTCCCTATCATCTCCAAAAGCAAGGGAAAAACAACCTTCGAGTGGAATGCAAAAGATGACACGGATTATTACGGATATGACTTGGGTGAAAGTAGCGGACACCTGCAAGCCGGCATAACCTGGACACAACCTCTCTTAGGTAGCAGCTCTTATAAGGTTGCCAAAGAACGAACCGGGATAGAAATGAATATTATGGATAACAACATTCATTTGGAAAAGCATCAACTGGAACGAACTGTGACAGAACAGTATATTCTCTGCCTATTGGATAAAAAACAAATCGAACTTGCCGATTCGATCGGAAACATACTGACACAACAAGAAAACATCGTCAGAAAGCTGGTCGAGAGCGGCCTTGCCAAACAATCGGACTTGCATCTGCTACAAATCGAACAAAATGCCAACCGCGACCAAAGAACAACTTCGTGCCAATCCTACCGGACCCATCTGATCGATCTGAACATTCTTTGCGGCATAAAAGACACGACATGCGTTTCGTTGGAAAACATTAACCTGTCTCCTCGTTTTATCAACAGTCCGGGATCCGGCTTTTTGAAGCAATACCAGCTCGACAGTCTGAACACAATCATGTCATTGCGATCTTTCAATCTACAGTACAAACCTCAACTCAACCTGTTTGTCGACGGCGGATTACGAACAGGCGAATATACCGCCATACAGAGACACTTTGGCATGAGTGCGGGCGTCACTCTTTCATGGATATTATTCGACGGAAAGCAGAAGCGCATGAAAGAACGACAAACCCGTGCACAGTTGAATAGTATCGAAACTTATAAAACAAACTTCCAGCTCCAACAAGAACTACGCAAACAGCAATACCTGACTGAACTGAAAACATATGAAGAACGAAACATTCTCTTGCTAAAGCGTTTGTCTGAATACACCCGGATTCTCTCGGATTATAAAAAAGAAATGCAAGCCGGACAATTGTCTGTAATCGATTATATTCTCATACTCAGGGACAAGATACAAGCAGAACAAGACCGGATGTTACTGCAAACGAACCGTCAATTGCTCACAGCAGCTTTTAACTATTGGAATTGGGAAATAAACTATTGGGAAATATGAAAACAATAACAATCTTTCTTATGTTAGCATTCCTGACCAACTGCACTCATAATACGCAGGATGCTCCCCAAACAGAAAAGACGCCCCACACAGCTGTTACTCTGACTCAGGTCTCTTGGGGTAAAATACAAAATGAAATCGTATTGTCCGCCACGACTGCGTATCTGGACAAATCGATCATCACTACCCCCATTCCTGCATTTATCTCGGATGTCAATGTGCAACCTGGTTGTATGATCAGGAAAGGAGAAACTCTTTATACGCTGGAAACAAAAGAACATCATGCCCTCTCCAATGAGACGGCTCCTTCCACAATAGAAAATGTTCCCGTAAAAGCAGGAACAGACGGTATCGTAACTGCGGTCATGCAACAGAAAGGAAGTTATGTGGCCGAAGGAACCATCCTTTGTTCACTGGTAGTTCCGAGCAGCCTCGTTTTCATGCTGAACGTCCCTTACGAGCAACAAGAATATGCTTCACCAGGCAAGAAATGCATACTGGTACTTCCGGATGAGACCAGACTCACAGCAACCATACAAACGCCTTTGGTTACCATGAACACGACTTCGCAAGCACAGCAGGTCATCGCGCGAGCAAAGTCGCCGTTTCTCCCTGAAGGGATGTCTGTGAAAGTCCTTATCACAACCAATAATACAAACAAAAAAGAAGAAATGATCTTACCCAAAAATGCTATTCAAAGCAATGAAATGCTTACAGAACATTGGGTTATGAAACTGGCAAACGACAGTACGGCCGTAAAAGTTCCGATACAAACGGGAAACTGTAACGCGGACAGTATAGAGGTCATATCTCCCTCCCTCTCCTCTGCCGACCGCATCATCCAAACAGGTGGTTACGGACTTGAAGATAACAGCCGTGTCGTTATTACAAAAGAAATACAGCCATGAATATCACACAAAAGAAATGTTTTCACCAATTATATAGTAAGCCCATCCTATTTGCCGGATTGCTGATCCTGTTCGCCGAGATATACAGTTATACCCAGATGCAGACAAACTTGTTTCCGGAGGTTCTGTTTCCTCGTATCACAGTTATAGCAGATGCCGGACAACAACCGGTAGACCGGATGATGATTACAGTGACCAAACCTCTGGAAAGTGCTGTAAAAAAGGTTCAGGGAGTTACGGTGGTAAAAAGCAGTACAAGCCGGGGAAGTTGCGTTGTGGAGGTTTATTTCAACTGGGGACTGGACATCTACGCCTTGAAAACACAGTTGGAAAATCGTATAAACGAGGTCAAAGGATTTCTTCCGGCAGGGACCGTTATTTCAACCGAAGCGATGAATCAATCATTGTTCCCGGTATACGGCTATACGCTGGAGAGCAAAACACATAGCCGGATCGCATTGAGAGACGCCGGAAACCTGATCGCACGCCCGGTCTTTTCACAGGTAAAAGGAATCAGTAATGTTGTCGTTCGTGGAGGAAAAGCCAAAGAATTTGTTGTCCTGCCTGATCCGGCCAAGATGTCTTCGTTAGGGATCACTCCTTCACAGATAAAGTCGGCTTTCGAACAAACCAATTTCGTACAAGGAAATGGTAATATTGCGGATTATAACCGCCTCTATTTGACACTGACCGATACTCGTATCAACGACTTACAGGAACTGGAAAACACGATCATCCGCAATGATGGCACACGGATCGTGCGCCTCAAGGACATCGCCCATGTTGAGATACAGGAACAACAGGAGTTTTTAAAGATCAATGCGGACGGGAATGACGCCGTACTGATTGACTTGGTGAAACAACCAGGTGTCAACCTGATTGATTTTGCAACAGACGTAGAAGCTAAAGCAGATGAGATACGTGGGTTACTTCCGGCAGGATATGAATTGAAACCTTATTACAATCAGAGTGCATTCGTCGGCGACAGTATCCACAGTGTGATGAAAACGATTTATGAAGGTTTGTTTCTTGCAATCGTTGTGATGGTCCTCTTCCTGCGCTCATGGCGTGCAAGCCTGGTAGTGATGCTGACAATCCCGGTAACATTAGCATTCAGCATATTATTGGCTTATCAAGCCGGGATCACCATCAATATCATGTCGCTGGGAGCAATAGCCGCTTCGGTTGGGCTCATTATCGACGATGCCATCGTTATCATCGAACAGATATATAGGGAACATGAAGAATCTCCCGGAACTGATCGTTTCACCGTTGTCCGCCATGCCATCTCAAATTTGTTTCCGGCTATGGTTGCCTCATCATTGGCGACCATCGTCATCCATTTCCCTTTCCGACTCATGAGCGGATTAGCTGGTAGTTTCTTCAAAGAACTATCTGACACGATGTTACTGACAATGGCGGCATCTTTTCTGGTGACATGGCTATTGTTACCCGTTCTGCATCTCATAACGGGCTATCAGGAAAAAACCTCTTCCACAACTCTTCTTGATAACCGGGAGGAAAAAGCCATTCATAAAGTACAACTTTTGACATGGTTGTACCGTAAACCCTGGATCGCTACAGGCATTGTCTTGCTTCTTGCCGTCGGAGGATGGTCAGCTTCGATCCGGCTGAGTTCCGGATTTCTTCCCGATCTTGACGAAGGGACAATCGTTCTCGATTACCATTCTCCTGCCGGAACGGATATAGAAGAAACAGATCGTCTTTGCCGGCAGATGGAGAGAATCATCCTTTACCATCCCGACGTCGACACCTATTCCCGCCGTACCGCTTTAGGCATGTCGTTCAAAACACGCCCGAGCAACTTCGGTGATTATCTGATTCAACTGAAAAAAGACAGGAAGAAAACAACCCCGGAAGTGATCAGCGATCTGCGCCATTCACTCTCACAAGCCGTACCGGTAGTCACAATTGATTTCGGGCAACGTATTTCCGACTTGTTAGGAGACTTGATGAGTACTCCCAAACCCATCGAAATAAAAATATTCGGAAATGACTATACCACCCTGCAACAGATAGCGGCACAAGCAGAGAGCGTGATGAAAACCATTCCCGGGATAGTAGACATTGACAATGGCCTGGTTCCGGCAGGAGCCTCTTTAGTTTTCATTCCCAACCAGGAGCGACTTTCGCAATTTGGAATTCCGTTAACCGATTTCCAGGAACAACTTTCGGCTTATATCGGAGGAGTTCCTCTCTGCCTGTCCTCCGATATGATCGAACCTAATCCGGCACAAGCCGCCATGACTGGAGGGCTTCAGATCGGTTCGATACAGGACGGAGAACAAATGCGGCGTATACTGCTGCGTTTCACTGACTTTGCAGACAATTCACCCGAAAAATTAGAAAAACAACTAATTTTCCTGCCCGACGGGAGTACTCGCCCGTTGTCCTTTTTTTGTCGTGTGGAAGTCATCCCCGGAGAAATAGAAGAACGCAGGGAGGATTTGAAAAGCAATATCACACTGACCGCCCGATTGGAAAACTATGATCTGGGTAGTGCAGTCCGCAATTTAAAACAGGCTTTCAACCAACAGCTTTCCCTTCCCAGTGGATATAGTATCTCGTATGGAGGAGCCTATTCCGAGCAGCAACAATCGTTCCGGGAACTATTATTGATACTCTGCCTGGCGACCTTGTCTGTGTTTTGCGTGTTAATGTTCTTGTTCAGGGAATGGATGATATCATTTGCCGTACTATTCGTATCCTTATCAGGCACTTGCGGTTGTTTGATGGCATTATGGATTACAGGAATCCCATTAAACGTAAGCAGCTACACCGGTATTATCATGATTGTCGGTATTATTGCCGAAAACTCAATATTCACAGTCCATCAATATCGTATGAACCGGAAAAACGGAGGTAATGTACCCGAATCGGTCGACTATGCTATTGCCTTGCGTATCCGCCCCAAACTTATGACCGCGATCGGTGCCATACTCGCACTCATGCCCTTAGCTCTTGGCTTCGGCATGGGAACCCAGATGCAGCAACCGCTTGCAGTAGCCGTGATCGGGGGTTTTATTGCGGCATTACCGCTACTGTTGGTAATTTTACCCTGCTTAATGATGTTTATTTACAAAAAACAGGATCAGAATCAGTCAAACCAAGTAAATTTGTAACACTAAAAAACAGAATAAAGCAATGTGGAAATATTATGCACTATTATCGGCGTTGTTTGCTGCATTAACCGCCATCTTTGCTAAAATAGGGGTAAAAGCGATCAACTCCGATCTGGCTACCGCCATCCGTACGACTGTAATCCTGCTGATCACATGGGGGATCGTTTTGTTCAGCAATCACGCAGGAGAAATAAAAGAGATCAATCGTCATTCCTGGATATTCCTGATACTTTCCGGTATTGCAACCGGGTTGTCATGGCTCTTCTATTTCAAGGCGCTACAGGATGGCGATGTTTCCCGTGTGGCACCGATAGACAAACTTAGTGTGGTCATTACCATCTGCCTGGCCTTCTTCCTGCTAAAAGAGCCCGTCAGTCCGCGGGTTGTCATAGGTGCTTTGTTTATCACCGGTGGAAGTATCATAATGCTTATAAAATGAAACTACTGATTATCGAAGACGAACGCGAGCTGTCGGACAGCATTGTTGCCTACCTCAGTTCGGAGAACTATCTATGTGAGCAGGCTTTTACTTGCGATGAGGCAAAAGAAAAGGTTGAATTATATGATTACGACTGTGTATTGCTGGACTTGATGCTGCCGGGAGGGAACGGACTTGATATTCTGCGAAACATAAGAAACAAGAATAATCCGGTAGGTGTTATCATCGTATCGGCCAAAGACTCCTTGGAAGATAAGGTCAGGGGGTTGGAAATCGGAGCGGACGACTATCTGGCCAAACCGTTCCATCTTCCGGAACTAAGCATGCGTATCTATGCCATTATCCGTAGAAAAAAATTTTCAGCCAACAATGTTTTACAAAGTAATGGGATCACCATCAACCTGCTGAGCAAGACTGTTCACATAAACAACAAAACGGTTCTATTGACACGAACGGAATATGAGTTATTGCTATTCCTTATAGGCAATAAAAACAAAGTAATATCCAAGGGAGCTATGGCGGAACATTTGAGCGGAGACATGGCAGACATGTTGGACAACCATGATTTTGTCTATACACATATAAAGAACCTGAAAGCCAAACTGGCGGAAGCCGGTTGCAAAGACTGTATTAAAAATGTTTACGGAACCGGATATAAATGGGTAGAGTCATGAATAAGAAAAGCCTGTTGAAAAAAACACTTACACAGTTCATTGTCTGTATAGCCGTCATACTGTTGTTAGCGACACCGTTGTTTTATCTTCTGACCAAACATTACTATGCAGAAGACATGATCGATATTATCGAAGCCACCCAGCAAGGACATCCTTTGCCCGCTATAGATTTGGAGCAAGACATCATGCATGGTATCATGATACAATTTGCCTTGATCAGCGGAGTATTGGGAATCGCTATCGTTTTTATGATGCGTTTCATTTCACAACGGTTATGGAAACCTTTTGATGAATCTTTAAGGCAGATTGAAAGTTTCCGGTTGGAAAGTGGCATCGTTCCGCCGTTACCGGACTGCGATGTAAAAGAGTTTGACCGGCTGAACCATGCCCTGACTCTTCTCATGGGGAACAGTATGAAAAGTTACCGGGCCCAAAAAGAATTTACAGAAAACGCTTCACATGAACTACAAACGCCACTGGCTGTTTTTCAAAGTAAACTCGACTTGTTGCTTCAGCAACCGGACTTAACAGAACGGCAAGCTGTAGCCATACAGGATTTATATCAGGTATCCAATCGTCTGGTCAGATTAAACCGTAATCTGCTATTACTTGCCAAAATCGAGAATAAACAATATGTGCAAATGGATTCCATTGACATAGTGGCCTGCATAGAAGAGCTTCTTCCTTCATTGGAAAGTCTGGCTGGCAATATCACGATCTGCAAATCATTCCAAAAACAAAGCCTTGTCATACACGGGAATAAAATTCTGCTGGAGAGCATGATAAACAATCTGGTTGTAAACGCGGTCCGGCATAATACCGCAAACGGGAAAATTGCGATTACAATCCGGGAAAATTGTTTCATCGTATCCAATACTTCCGAAGAGGGAGCATTAAATCCACAGCTAATATTCAACCGTTTCTATCATCCTTCCGAAAAGACGAAAGGCAACGGGCTCGGACTCGCCATTGTAAAAGCAATTTGCGATTATCATGGATGGACAGTGGAATATGAATATAAAGACCGTAAACACTTTTTTAAAATACAATTCCATCAGGAAGTTCAATCCCGGTAACCATCTGTTCAAGCACAGAAATACCGGTCTAAACAAAAGACTTCAAATTTTCCACAAATTTGCCTTCTACCTTTGTTGCAGTTTTCTTTAAGGATAGAAGATGGTAAAAACAATTATTGCAATCGCTTTATTTTGCTCGACCTTTACTGCCCGGGCAACTGTCGGCTACATTGACGAGGATGTGCATGACACATTAACGATTCGCTCCATGAGCCGATTTGAACAAACATTAGATAAAATAACCTCTTCCCAAGCTTACCAAATGACCTGTATCGGCGTACCTCTTATCATAGGCGGAGCGATTGTAAAAGGGGAAGATGACCATTTTCAGCAGTTAAGAAATGACTATCTGCCTTCGTTCAACCGCCACTTCGACGATTATCTGCAATATCTTCCGGCAGCGGTGATGCTCGGAATGAAAGTCGGTGGAGTGGAAGGGCGCAGTTCGTGGGGACGAATGTTGGTTTCCGATGCATTCTCTGCTATAATCATGTCTACTGTAGTTTGGCAACTAAAGGTCAGTACCCAAGTCACACGTCCCGATGGTTCCAACAACCATTCTTTTCCTTCGGGACATACCGCCACCGCTTTCATGACAGCAACAATGATGAGCAAAGAATATGGTGGACGCAGTCCCTGGTATAGCGTGGGAGCCTATTCCGTTGCAACAGTAACGGGACTCATGCGAATGGCCAATAATAAGCACTGGCTGAGTGACGTGCTGGCCGGAGCTGGATTTGGAATTTTATCCACAGAATTAGGTTATTATTTGGCAGATCTTATATTTAAAGATAAAGGCTTCCATTCTTTTCATTCACAGGAATCTTTCGACCGGCTGAGGTTCCCTTCTTTTATCGGTATCTATATGGGCTTCAATCTGGCTCCCGGCACTTACCTTCTCCCGGATCATTACCGGTTAAAATTTTCGACAGGAAGCAACGCCGGAATAGAAGGAGCCTGGTTTTTCAGTCCCTACATCGGTATTGGCGGACGTTTTTCTGCGGGCAATATGGCCGTCACCTTAAATAATGAAGGCCAAAACAATGCATTAGACCTTATATCGGGCTATGCCGGTACTTACTTTTCCTATCCGCTTAGCTCGCGATTACAGATTGGAAGCAAGCTTTTGGTCGGGTACAATTATTTCACCTCTTGCAAATTACCTACTATGACGATCGGTAATAAAGGGGGAATCGGCATGGGGACCGGACTTTCTTTTTCTTTTCAGGCCAAACAAAATATGGCAGCCAAACTTTTTTTTGATTATAACCTGATTCATCCAGCCATACAGTCAGAGAAAAAATGCATGCAACTTATGACGTTAGGAAGCTCTGTCGCCGTATCTTTTTAAAGCAAGGATATGCAAGCTGGCCTATAGCTTTTCCGGCATATACTTCCAAAATCGGGCAGGCATGTGTTGGCGGTGCAGTTTGGGGTTGAGACGTTCTTTAATGGCAATAGATTTGAAGTAGGTTTTCCACATCTGCTGGAAAAGTTTCTCGTCGGCATCCATCAGTTCTTCGCTGAGCAAACCGGAAAGGAGATGGGCCTCCTTCTCTTCAAAACGGACTTCGACTGTTTCTTTCAGGTCGTAATAGTAACCGTACTCGCGTTTCAAGTCATAGAGCAGCCAACACTGATCGGCAAAACGGTCTTTCAGGTGTGGCAAGGTAAGAGGAAGTACGTTATATACAGGTTTGACGGCTGCAAAGAAAGTCCCGTCCGCAGCTTTCTGAAAACGGAGGAACTGGATGACACGCAGGCGTTCGTTCGTCACCTTCTTCCATATCTTGGATACTTCGAGAACATCTGGATCGCCGAAGTTCAGTTCGATCGTACGGGGGGCATCGATCGCCTTGCGGATATAGTGGAAAAGCAACATGTCCACTTCAGGCAATTCGGACAGCCAGGTAACGGTAATCACAGACAAAGCCATATCGGAAAGTCTCTTCTGCAAACCTTTCCAGACACGGTCCACCTTGGCATCGTCCGTGCAGATCGTCACCGCCTCATCATAAAACAAAGGAAAAGGTTCTCCTTCCGCTAACAGCAGATCGGGAAAGCTACGACGCGAATAAGCGTCAAAGACAGCAGTCAGCAGCCCTTCAAAAGTCTTATCGTACACAAATATCGTCATGATTCTTCCCTGAATTGAAGGACAAGCTGGCGGTCGTCGTTTTTCTTCCCTCCCGCTTTCCGGGTAAGGATTTGACGAACAGCTTCAGGTGAGACTTCGTTGATCGTGCGGACAGGTAGTTCGTGGCAGGTAATGAAATACTGGGCTTTCTTCATCACAACACCGATCTTCTTCAATTGCTCCGTTCCCAGGCGGGAATAGCGGCGGGAGACAACGATCAATTTCGCCGACTTCACCCCGATACCGGGTACGCGAAGAAGCATCTCGTAATCCGCCTTATTGATATCTACCGGGAACTGTTCCGGATGACGCAACGCCCAGCCAAGTTTCGGATCGACTTCCAAATCCAGATCCGGACAGGCATCGTTCACAATCTCATCCACTTTGAACTGATAGAAACGCAGGAGCCAGTCCGCCTGATACAGGCGGTTCTCCCGTACCAAAGGCGGCTGCTTCAGAGCCGGCAACCGATTATCGTATGCATTGACGGGGATAAAACCGGAATAATAGACACGTTTCATTGTCGGACGCTGGTAAAGGGCGGACGAGAGACGAAGGATATCTTTATCCGAATCGGACGTCGCCCCGACAATCATCTGCGTGCTCTGCCCGGCAGGCACAAAACGCGGAGCATGGCGGAAACGTTTCCGTTCTTCGGCACTTTGCAAAACCCCTTGCTGGATATAACGCATCGGCTGAAAGACGCTCTGGAAATCTTTTTCGGGAGCCAATAACTGAAGACTTTTCTCGTTTGGAATCTCGATGTTCACACTCATACGGTCAGCATAAAGCCCGGCTTCGTTCACCAGTTCCTGGCTGGCACCAGGAATACTTTTCAAGTGGATATAGCCGTTAAACCGGTACACTGTCCGGAGGTCTTTTACTACTTTGACGAGGCGCTCCATGGTGTAATCGGCATTGCGCACGACGCCGGAACTTAGGAAAAGCCCTTCAATATAGTTACGGCGGTAAAACTCGATCGTGAGGTTCACCAGTTCCGTCACCGTCAATGTAGCACGGGGAATATCGTTGCTGCGACGATTGATGCAGTAGGCACAATCGAACATGCAGTAATTTGTCAGCATGATTTTCAGCAAAGAAATACAACGCCCATCTTCGGCAAAGCTATGACAAATGCCCCACCCTGCCGCACTTCCGATCCCGCCGCTCTTGTTCTTTCGCGACGTTCCGCTGGAAGCGCAAGAGACATCGTACTTGGCCGATTCAGCCAGTACTTTCAGTTTTTCAAGCACTTTTTCGTCCATAATTGCTACCGGGATTTCTTGACAAAAGTAAGAATAATCTTTTACTATTTCTTCGCTCTCAAAAGAAAAGTAATCCTACCTTCTTGGAAGGATCACTCCACTCTTCAAACATCTTCACAGTCAGCAGGTTTTCAGGCTTCGTATTGCGTGGATCGTTCAGATAGCGTTCATAACTCAGCTCGTCACGGAGTGTACAACCCATCTCTGGCAATTTCTTTGCATAGATCGTATCGTAAACGGCTTGCAGATATTCATATGATCCCTTATAAATAAAGGATGCATAGCGACCGGTCGGGATCTGCTTGGATCCAACTTCGCCTTTCGGCAGAACAGGTTCAGGCATGACCATGCAAACATCCGTACGCAATTTATCTTCTGATATATCTTTTTTTCTGGTCTGAGAGCCATTCCCGTACCGCATTGACAAGTATCCGGTTCTCAGCTGCTGTCTGTGCCGAAATACGGAGATAGGTTTCATCCAGACTGCGGAAATTGGAGGCATCACGGATCAGCAGGCCGTGATGATCCCACAAATACTGCTTCAACGCAGCGGCCGTTCCTTTTTTCAAACGGACCAAAAAGAAAGTAACGGATGTCGGCAACGCTTCCAGGTCGCCCAACTCATTCAACTGGTCGATCAGGCAGGCAGTCTCATGTTGCCATTCACGAAGAGGCAAGACATATTGCTCCGGATGTGTCAAGATATATTTACCGGCTTCCACTGCAATTGCATTGACAGACCAGGGAATGATGTACCGGTTTATCTGCTCGACCTTTTCAGGAGAAGCGATCAGGTAACCTATGCGGAGTCCCGGTATATTATGCGCTTTCGAGATCGATTGAATCAGGATCAGGTTCGGATGATCGCGGACATCCGAGGGTTTCAGCAACTTTTCCGTTGTGAAGGCGACGTATGCCTGGTCAATAACAAAGACCGTTTGCCTGTTTGCCTCGATCAATGCCAGCAGGTCCATCCGGCGGATCAGTTTGCCGTCCGGATTATTCGGGTTACAAATCCAGCAGAAGTCCTGCCCTTCCAGCGAAAGGCCGGACAGGTCGCACGAAGTCGGGAAGAAACATATCTCATGTCCATGCAAGCGGCAGGCATCTTCATACTCAGCAAAAGAAGGAACGGCAATAGCAGATTTCGCTCCTTTCCAGGTTTGTGCCAGCAGATAGAATGCCGTGATTGAGCCGTTCGTAACTACGATATTATCCTCCTCCACCTCATGGCAGTGAGCAAGCAATCGTTTCAGAGAAGAAGCATCCGGTTCCGGATAACGCGTCAGTTCATAAAACCGCTTGTTCAAGTGTTCCCTGAGTGTGCGGAGATCAGCTCCATGCCATACATTTGAACTGAAATTTATCTTTACCTCTTTCTGCGAATTATAGTGATCGTCACCGTGTCCGAATAACATCTTGGGGAAATTATGATTTATGAATTATGATTTATTTGATCGCTTTATAGATTGCGTCTTGGATGCGTGTACGAATCTCCAGCGAACTCAACTTATTGTTGGCCCGCGTCGGGTTCACACGGTTGGACAGGAAGATATACAGCAGGTTGTTGTCCGGATCTACCCAGAAACAAGTACCGGTAAAACCGGTATGTCCATAGACTGAGACAGGAGCCAAATTGCCGCAAGGAGAAGTTTTACCTCCACCGGCTACCGGCTTGTCGAACCCCAGACCGCGACGACAAGTCGGGCTTTTGCTTTGAGTAAAGAGGCGACTGGTCTCTTTGGATAAATATTCTTCACCTCCGTAACTTCCCTGGTTCAGATAGAGCTGCAACACTTTCGCCAAGTCGCCCGCGTTGGAGAAAAGTCCGGCATTACCCGAAACACCTCCCTGGAAAGCGGCAGCCTCATCGTGCACATAGCCGCGCAGCAGCTGGCGACGGATAAAACCATCGTACTCGGTCGGGACAATCTGCATAGTATCAAGGATGTGCAATGGATTGTAGGTCGTATGCCTGGCACCAAGCCGGTTGAAGAACGTGTCATACAGCAGACGGTCCATAGGTTGCTGCATCTGCTTTTCCACCATCATTTTCAAAAGGATAAAATTGATGCAACTATATTTGTACTTGCCGCGCATACCGAGGCGCGAGTCTTTGATCTCCTGGATAATGGTGTCTTTAAAAGAGTCGTGCAAATACATGTTACGAGCCACTTCGGTCGTAAAGCCCGGTTTCCTGTCAAAGGAAACCAAACCGGGCAGAAAAGAGAAGTCGTTGCGCACATACGTCCGGGCATCGAAACGGATCGGATGCGTCTGGCTCTTTGCATTGCTGTACAGGCTGCCTTTGTAACTGTCCTTATCGATCGCGTTCAGATAGAAATTGATCGTCGGCGTCAGCCCTGACTGATGGTAGAGGAGATCTCTGATGAGCAGATTCTTCTTATCCGAATCCTTCAGTTCGGGAATAAAATCGGATATCTTATTGTTCAGCGTGAACTTCTTGTCATCATAGGCTTTCATTACGGCCAACAAGGTCCCCGCCGCTTTGGAAGAAGAAGCCAGGTCATAGACGGAGTTTTCGTCAACAGCCTGTTTCTTGTCATAATCGAAATAGCCGAATGATTTTTCATAGATAATCATCCCATCTTTGGCTACAAGCACCTGGCAACCGGGAAAAGCCTTCTGTTCCAGGCCGTCTTCTACGATAGAAGCGATCACGTTCAAGCGTTCAAGGTTTGCCCCTACTTCTTCCGGCTCATGATAGCCGAGACGTGTCTTTCCTGTAAATACGCCCGTCCCCGCCGTATACAAAGTAGGGATGGAAACCGGTAGCTTTCCTTTGGCTGCAATACCGCCAAAAATGGCTTGCGCGGCATATTTCTGAGCAAGCGGCGTGCCCTCGTAGGCCATTACGACCGCTTTGGCTTTCAATATGGATGATTTATATTCTTTACAAAAATAGGGCAAGGTAAAAAAGGCATAGATTAATTCTTTCTTGGCTGCCAACTCACGCAATGCCAAACTTTCCGGAATACGGACCGTATGTACGCCGCAGATAACCACATCATATTTCTCCAGTTTCTTATACACGTTCTGCACTTGGGCGGCCGTTGCATTCCGGCTGATACTGAAACTGGCGATCGAATCATAACGTCCCAACATCTTCTGAAACTCGTTATCCACCCCGTCACCGATAGACAGGGCTGCTATCTTTTTCTTATCGAGTTGCTTCAACGGGATGATGCTGTCTTCATTCTTCAAGAGGGTGATCGCTTCTTCATTCAACTTGGCAGCGAGCCATGCAGCATGGGGAGAGTTCAGCCGTTCGGACAAACCTTTCGTATCGACCGGGTGATAATCGTTCAACCCGGCAATGTATTTATATTGCAGAATCTTGATGATCTTCGCTTCTATCTCTTCTCTATCCAAAATGCCATCTTCCAATGCTTCCTTCACGGCTGCGAAGTCATTGAGCGGTGCTGCCGGTGCCAAAAGAATGTCATTGCCGGCCAACAGTGCCTTCACGGATGGATTATCGGATTTACGAGTAGTAGCCCCTTTCATCGCCAAAGCATCGGTAAAGCACAATCCTCGGAATCCGAGTTCTTTTTGCAACAGGCCGGTGACGACAGCACGAGACATGGAGACCGGCCTATTGCGTGCCTTGTCCAACGCCGGGACATACAGATGCCCGGTCATCACACCGGCATAACCGTCATAGATGTAACGTCTGAAAGGCAACAGTTCCACACTGTCCAAGCGTGCCCGGTCATGATGAACGGCAGGCAGCGTATAATGGGAGTCTTCAGCGGTATCGCCATGCCCGGGGAAATGCTTGGCAACGGACAAGATACCCTGCCCTTCCAGCCCGCGGGCATACGCCAGACCTTTGTCGGCTACCGCCTGCGGATTCTCGCCGAAGGAACGGAGTCCGATCACCGGATTGTCTGTATTGCTGTTCACATCCATATCGGGTGCGAAATTGATATGGATTCCCATCTCCTTGCACTGACGGGCAACTTCCTTGCCGTATTCGGTTATCAAATCGTTATCTTCGATCGCCCCCAACATCATATTCTTCGGGAAACGGGTCGTACCGGATAGACGCATGGAAAGTCCCCATTCTCCGTCAAGCGACACGAGCATCGGTACGCGGGATGCTTTTTGCAGGCGGTTCGTCACCTCCGCCTGCATGACCGGATCGCCCTTATGGAAAAGGATACCACCGATCTTCATTTCATTGACATAACGCATCAGACGTTGCATATTACGTGTGTCGGATTTCGGGTTGGCAATGACCATAAAGAGTTGTCCGACACGTTCGTCATCGCTCATCGCATCGAAAACGGAGTCCACCCAATGGTTCATTTTCGCTTTGTCCACTGCCCGGTAAAGGTTCGGTGTCGTCTGGGCGACAGCGGAAAGGACGGTAACACAACTAATTAAAAATATATATATTTTCTTCATCGAAAAAGTTGAAATTTATGATTTATGATTTATGATTCATAAATAATGATCACAATCTCTCTAATAAATCATAATTCATAAATCATAAATCAAAACAAATGTACGGAAATTACCCTGATATTTTCTACCTTTGGGGTGCTTACTAACTTATTTTTATTTAAAATCTATAGAACCATGCAGAGAAGGCACTTCATGAAGCTAACAGGTCTGTTGGCTACACTCCCGGCTATCAGAGGAATAGCCGCGACCTCCGAAAGAACAACTTCGTCACAAAAACAGATATACGAATGGCGCATCTACACACTGGAAGGGGGTGGTAACGGTCTGGACGACTTTTTCCACGATACACTGATCCCGGCCTATAACCGGAAGAACATCAAAGTCGGAGCTTTCACTCCCTATAAGAAAGAGGAAAAAGAACGGCGTTTGCTGTTGTTCATCTATCCCGATATCACGACTTTTCATCAGGTAAAACGGACGATCTGGGACGATGCGGTATTCAGGAAAGCGGCACAGCCTTATTTCGACAGGACGGCTCCCGACCCGACTTACTTCAATTTCGAAAGTTTCCTGTGTGAAGCTTTCGACAAAGTACCTTCCCTTCTGATGCCGGACAAGAGCCGGACAATGTTCGAACTCAGGACATACCACAGTCCCAACGAAGAGGCCAACCAGCGGAAAGTCGCGATGTTCAATAAAGACGAAATAGATGTTTTCGACAAGGTCGGCATCAACTCTGTTTGCTACGGGGAAGTGTTGGCCGGTCCGATCATGCCAGCGGTGATGTACCTCACCTGGTACAAGGACGAACCGACACGCAACGCCGCCTGGGACAAATTCCGGGCACATCCAGACTGGCAGCGGATCAAGAATCTGCCGGAATATGCCAATACGGCTACCCGGAATACCAGCCTGTTCCTCTCACCATTGCCTTATTCGCAGATATGAAAAAATTGAAAATCAAAAAATCAAAGTTATGAGACAAACCATATATTTTTTGTGCCTTTGGGCTTGCAGCCTGTTGGCAGGACATGCCCAGGAAGCTGATGAAGCAAACTACGACGAAAACAAAATACCGCCTTACACTCTTCCCGCCCTGTTAAAAACAGCAAACGGCAGGGAAGTGGCAACCGTGCAGCAATGGGAACAGGCCAGACGTCCGGAACTGCTGTCCCTCTTTATCGAGCAGGTATATGGGAAAATACCGGCGGACAAAGTGGCTGTGTCCTACAAAAAACGGGACGACAACCACAGTGCCGTCAACGGCAGTGCCACTCGTAAACAGATAGAAATCACATTCAACCATAACGGTGTAGAACGGAAAGCCTTGTTGCTGATGTATCTGCCGAACCATGTCAAAACCAAAGTGCCAGTATTCCTGCATTTCAACTTCCAGGGAAACCAGACTATTTCTTCGGACCCGGACATCATCCCGTCGCAACACTCCGATCGCCCACGCGGAAACCAGTCATCGCGTTGGCCGGTGGAAAAGATCATCGATGCCGGATACGGACTTGCCACCGTCCATTACTTCGACTTCTTCCCCGATAGCAAGGACAAGTATGCGGAAAGTATTCTCACTCTCTTCGGCTATCAATCGGAAGAAGACATTCCGAAGGACGGCGGACAGGCGATCGCCGCCTGGGCATGGGGTTACAGCCGGGTGATGGATTACCTCGAAACGGACTGGCAGGTCGATGCCTCCAAAATCATCCTGATGGGCCACTCCCGCCTGGGTAAAGCCGCTCTATGGGCAGGCGCAACCGATCCGCGTTTTGCAATCGTCGTCTCCAACGAATCCGGATGTGGCGGAGCAGCCCTGTCCAGACGACAGGTGGGCGAAACGGTCAACCGGATCAACCACGCTTTCCCTCACTGGTTCTGCAAGAACTTCCACCGGTATAACAAGAAAGAGGACGAATTGCCGGTCGACCAGCATGAACTCTTGGCTCTTATCGCTCCCCGCCCCCTTTATGTGGCAAGCGCCGAAGAAGACCGTTGGTCCGATCCGAAAGGTGAATTTCTCTCAACCGCATACGCCGGAGAGGTCTACAAGCTCTATGGAATGAAAGGACTGGAAACGACCACGATGCCAAGGGTCAACACACCAGTCATGAACCGTGTCGCCTACCACAACCGTACAGGCGGACATGACGTTACGGATTTCGACTGGGAGAACTACATCACGTTCGCTGATAAGTGGTTGAAGTAAAATTTATTAATTCGCCACTTGCGTATCAAATAATTATTTCGTTACTTTGCATCCGCTTTACGTAATCTCTGTCGGGACAAGTAGCCCGTTACATTGCGTTTCATTAAATATTACAATTAAAAAGCTATAAAACAATGGATTTAATTAAAGTTGTAAACGAAGCGTTTGCTACAAAGAAGGAATTTCCTGCATTCAAGAGTGGTGACACTATTACAGTAGCTTACCGTATCAAAGAAGGTAACAAAGAACGTATCCAGCAGTACAGAGGTGTTGTAATCCGTATCTCTGGCCATGGTGACAAAAAACGCTTCACAGTGCGTAAGATGTCTGAAAACGTAGGTGTAGAACGTATTTTCCCGATCGAATCTCCGTTTATCGAAAGCATCACAGTTAACAAGTTCGGTAAAGTGCGTCGCGCTAAATTGTACTACCTGCGTGCTCTTACCGGTAAGAAAGCAAGAATCAAAGAAAGAAGAGTGTAATCTCTGCGGTTCTATTGCCATACAAAAAAGCCGTCCGAATTTATTTCGGGCGGCTTTTTTGTTTACTATCTATCCATGAATGGATCAAGACAAATTTCATAATTTGACCTTATAGAACAGTTCGCTCAACGTATAAGTGACGCTAAAGCCCGTTATCCCGCGCTTCAGCATCCGGCCGTCCAGATCGACACGATCGTAAAAGAAAGACGTGTGGAGCCGGCCGTTCATCAAAGGGAAGCCCAACCCGGCACTGACGCGCCAAGAGAGACCTGATTGTCCTCGGATCTGCATGTAAAAAGGGGACGACAACCCGACACCGACTTTATAGTCCATCCGTTTCCAGATACCCGAAGAGCTGTAGCCATCCGGGAAATAGCAGATACCGGCACGCAATTCATGCGAGTCATGGAATGTGACGCGACTGTCTGCAGAAGTCAACGAACCGTATTGGCGAAACAGGTAGTCAAGCGCATACGTCATTTTTTTATATTCCACGGAAACACCACCCCCGACATATTGCGGCAAGGTCTGGCTGACTCTTTTCATATTATAACTGTATTCGGAAGAACTTTCCGTTATCGTTTTCGTCTTTTCCATCCGTATCGTCTGAGGTAAACCGTAAACCACCCCTAACGTCAGATTCAGTTCACGTCTTAGACGACGGGAATACTGCATGCCGAAATCAGCAGAGAAAGATTGTCCGGAGAGTTTCTGGGAAACAGACATTGTGCTCTGAGCCTCCGTTTGTGTCATATTCCCGAAAATATACCCTAAATTAACCCCGACCGACAAAGAAGGCAAGAGTTGAAAGGCATTCGAAAGATAGGCCTTCGACAGACCTCCGTCGCCGGAAAAGGTACTCGTATAGTAGGAACCGGGAGCCCCTTCCAGCTCCTGCGTACTCTGGAAATAATAACCGACCGAGCTATAAGGAGCCAATCCTGCCGCCATATACCAGCAAGGCATGACACGTCCTGCCAGTGCAAAACGCGAAAAGTTACCGGTAAAAGCCTGGTTTTCGCCTCCTTTCGATCGATAAGATTCCCATTTTGCAAAAGCGGACGCTTCTGCAAACAAGCGGCACGTATCGAGCCCGGTCAGCCCGGCAGGGTTATCCGTATTGATAAGCATTTTTCCGCGCATGCCGATCGCAACGCCTCCCATACCTGCATTGGCCCCGTGCAAACCGGTCATGATCTCTCCCACGCCAAACATGGAATAAGGAGAAGAAGTCATCACATTCTGTGCCACACCCGAAAAAGGGAGCAGGAACAGGCTAAATATCCATCCGTAGTTAATAGCTCTCATAAACTTTATAGGTTAGTTGTAAGACAATGGGAGACTTCCCTTCCTGGTCGCTGAAAGTAAGATTACGGAACGTCCGCGTGTAGGTGTCTTCATTGAAGACAAGTTGCAGATTATGCTTATACTTCCCAAAAGCTCCTAACTCTTCCTGCAGGAAGGTGCTGATATCAAAATAGTAATAAGTATTCTCGACAAAGCTCTCGTCCTTGACCAGCGTTCCGCTCTGCACTTCTGTGCCCAGGTAATCGGTAACGGCATCTGTCACGACATTGTTCTCATCTATGATATAAAGATAAAGGCTGTCGGGAAGAGGGTTGAACTCAGACCAAGTGTTCGGTTCCGGATAAATCTTCAGATAGGCGGATTCGATCGAAATGCGTTCCCCCTGCTGCAAGATCTCGTTCAGGTGCGGAAAACCAAGACGGCTGTACCAACCGATCCCTGCAAACAGAATACCCCGATTCTCCAACTCGGAGGATGCGACTTCGACATTCTTCGCCGGAAGACCTTCCATGGCTGTCCCCATGCGGTCGTGGTCGACGTGATAAAACTGTGTCTCGGTTTTAGGATTGATCACACACTCGGCTTCCCGGGCTACCGCATCTTCTATGCTATAACGCAGAATCAAGGCGGAAGCCGTATCGCCCACTCCGAACGATACGATGTTCCGGCATACGTCAGGATCGGGAACAACGACCAAGCCTTTGAAATAATCTTCAAAACGATCACCCGACAGTACATCGTCACGACCGTGCAAACGAGTGAGCATATCCTCTCCCAACTCATCCGGCAGACGGATCTCCAACCGTTCGCTATCGCCCGGTTTCGGATTGAACGTGCAGGTCGCGATCGGTTCCGGATCGAAGGCAAAAGAGGAATTATTGTACAGATAGTCATTGTCATTCAGGATCACCTTCTCCAACAGGCGATGTATGGTGAGACGCATCGGCTGCATCGTGTCACCGATCGAATAGCCCCCGTAAGACAAGGCCAATACAAGAGAATCCAGCCGGACCGCTTCGTCGGCCTCCGTGCTATAGGTCGGAACCGAATAAGGAAGGTAGGCGCAGGCAGAAACGGTCCCCCAAAGCGAATGGGTGTATTTGCCGACAAGGGCAAGTCCCAGCCCGTTCGTCTCCAACGAGTCGATTATGGTGGAAGTGACCGTCACGGTACAACTATCGACACAGATATTGCGAAAAGCACTGTCGACCAGATTATCTCCGTAGCTGTTTCCCTCATCGTAACAAGAAAAGAGAGAACCGCACAGCAAGAACAACCAAAAAGGAATCAGAATTTTATTCATACATATATATTATATTTCAAGTTTGCAAAGAACTCCAATCCCGACTTGTCTTGCAAGAATAACCTGCCAACGCTCCATTTCTCTCTATCAAAGACAAATGTTGCCCTGTCAACGCCTTTTCAAAGGCAAAAACAGCTTTTACCATCCTGAACCATCCGTTCACCGGATAAGAAAGCCCGTTTACCGATTTAATTTGCAGGAAAAGAGGAAGTCCCGTTTTTTTGTATCCGAAAACAATAAAGAACACGTTTAAGAATGACACACAAAAGTTTATTTGCTCTTTTGATAGCATTGTTTCCCGTCTTCGTGACTTCCTGCAGCGACGATGACGATGATGACTTGATCGGTCACTGGGTCCGCACCTCCGATTTCGACGGGCTTGCCCGTGGAGAAGCCTCCAGTTTTTCCATCGGCGACAAAGGATATTTGGTCTGCGGATATGACGGCAGCAAAAGCAATGCCCGCCTGAGCGATTTATGGGAATACGATATGACAACGGATGCCTGGACACAAAAGGCAGGCTTTCCAGGAACAGCCCGCAGTAACGGAACGGCTTTTGCCATCGACGGCAAAGGATATTTCGGGACCGGTTATGACGGCGTAAACAAACTGAACGACTTCTGGGAGTATGATCCGGCAACCAACAACTGGACACAGAGAACCGATTTTCCAGGTTCGGGACGCTACGACGCCGTTTCTTTCGGCGTATCCGGCAAAGGATATATAGGAGCCGGATATGACGGGAACTACCTGAAAGATTTCTACTCGTTCGACCCCGCAGCCAACACATGGACGCAAATCGTCAGCATCGGAGGAAGCAAACGCCAGGGAGCTTCCAGCTTCGTGATCGACAATATTGCCTACGTCTGCGGAGGTGTCAACAACGGCGAATATGTCGACGACTTCTGGAAATTCGATCCGACGGCAGGCCAGTGGACGCAACTGCGTGACATAGCCAACACCTCGGACGAAGACTATGACGACGATTACAGCATTGTACGCATGAATGCCACAACCTTCGTTATTGACGGTGCGGCATACCTGACCTGCGGAGAAAGCGGGGGTGTCCGCAGCGACACTTGGAAATACTATCCTTCCACCGACTTGTGGGAACAGGTACACAACTTCAAAGGGGCGGCGCGTACAGTAGCGGTCTCTTTCTCCAACGGGACAAGAGGCTACATAGCAACGGGCAAAAGCGGTACCTACCGGTTCGACGACATCTGGGAACTGCATCCTTTCGATTATGATCCTGATGACGATTGATGATGAATGCGATGATGAGAAAAGGCAGGAAGGCTCTCGGAAGCCTGATCATACTGCTGCCGTTGTTACTGGTTCTTTTTTATTTTCGTTTCCGGGAAAAGGGGTCCCGGAACGAGATGCAACCTGAGTTGCAGACGTTTCAATTGGGGGATGGCTGGGGATACAAAGTGATGATGAACAAAAAAGTGATGATTTACCAACCCACCATTCCCGCAATTGATTCGCTCCGCCCCTTCCCTTCGGAAGCCAGTGCCCGGCGTATCGGCAGCCTGGTAGTGGAAAGAATCAAGAAGAGCCAATGTTTTTCGATAACAACAGATGATATTATACATTCACTCTCTGATTAAGAGGAAGGCCTGCCAGTGATGGTCGGCCTTTTTTTATTTTTTGTAAGTCTTATATCCATAGACAGCCAAGCTGCCCAACTCTTCTTCGATACGGAGCAACTGGTTGTATTTCGCCATACGGTCCGAACGACTCAACGACCCGGTCTTGATCTGTCCGCTGTTGGTCGCAACGGCAATGTCGGCGATCGTAGCGTCTTCTGTCTCACCGGAACGGTGTGAAGTAACGGAGGTATAGCCGTTGCGGTGGGCCATTTCGATTGCATCCAGTGTCTCGGACAACGTTCCGATCTGGTTCACCTTGATCAGGATAGAGTTCGCACAGCCTTCCTCAATACCTTTCTTCAGGAATTCCACATTTGTCACGAACAGGTCGTCACCGACCAACTGGCATTTGCTTCCCAACGCCCCGGTCAACAGTTTCCAGCCGGTCCAATCGTTTTCGTCCATACCGTCCTCGATAGAGTCGATCGGGTATTTGGCAACCAGTTCGGACAGGTAGGCCACCTGTTGCTCAGCCGTACGCTTGGCGCCTTTGGCCCCTTCAAACTTCGTATAATCATACACACCATCATGATAGAATTCGGAAGAAGCACAGTCCATAGCGATCGTCACGTCCTTACCCGGCTCGTATCCGGCAGCTTCAATGGCAGCCATGATGGAGTTCAACGCGTCTTCCGTCCCGTCCAATGCAGGAGCGAAACCGCCTTCGTCACCGACAGCCGTGCTCAAGCCGCGATCGTGCAACACCTTCTTCAAGGCATGGAAGACTTCGGCGCCCATGCGCAAGCCTTCACGGAAACAACAGGCGCCAACCGGACGGATCATGAATTCCTGGAAAGCGATCGGAGCATCGGAATGCGAACCGCCATTGATAATATTCATCATCGGGACAGGCAACACATACGCATTCGTCCCGCCGATATAACGGTAAAGAGGCAGGTCCAGATAGTTGGCAGCCGCCTTGGCTACTGCCAAAGAAACGCCCAACATGGCGTTGGCGCCTAAATTGGACTTAGTTTTCGTACCGTCGAGTTCAATCAGTTTATGGTCGATCTCACGCTGGCTCAGAGCACTCATCCCCAAAATGGCGGGAGCAATTACGTTATTGACATTATCGACAGCTTTCAGAACGCCTTTGCCACCATAGCGTTTTTTGTCGCCATCGCGAAGTTCGATTGCTTCGTTTTCACCGGTAGACGCACCGGAGGGAACGGCTGCACGGCCAAAAGCGCCGGAAGCCAGATGTACATCTACTTCAACAGTCGGGTTACCACGTGAATCAAGGATTTCTCGTCCTACTACTTTTACAATTTCCATACTTCTAATATTTGAGTTTTATCTTCTGTATCCATGTAACAAAAGAAGACGAGGCTTTGTTGGATGAACAAGATCGAACTTATTTACCACGCCATTTACACAATTGACAAATGGATGGCAATTCCTGTTTTTTGTCAACACTTTGTCGTGTTAAAAAATATTACCCTTAGGTGTAAATCCTTTTACATGCCCTACTAACCCCAAATTCCTGCTATACCGGTTACATTTTGACAATAGAGGTTAAGAGAACAAACAACATCTTTATCCAACTTTTTCAAAAAATTCCTCAACTTTTTCCCAACCGCATTGTTACTTTTATACGATAGAATTTTAAAATTGGCCATGATGAAAAGGTTATTATCCATATTATCGCTTCTTCTCCTGTTTTTCATAGGACAGGAAATCATGGCTGCGACAGGCGAATCCGTTACGGACAAAAAGCAAACGACCGTTACGTCAAATCCAAAAGCCTTCTCTCTGCAACATAAGGTAAAAGTTTTCGAACTGAACCAGAGTCCTAATGCTGCTCCGTGTCTGAGCAATCGCGTACAACTTTCCACGGAGATAGGCGGACGGTTCCTGAAAACGGCCTCCCGCCAGTTCGAACTGTCCTTACAAAAAGAACAAGATACCCTCAACAAGATATCGGAAATAGTAGCAGTCACTCATTCGTTAAAATGCTCTTCTCTTCGTATACGGGCAGGCCATTGGGTCTACGTCTTACGAAAAATAATTATTTGATAGTCCATACTGTTGGTTTAGTAGCTGAGAGTAATCGTCTCCCCTCTTGAGGAGAGGATTAAAGGGTGTGTATTTTCGAATGCGCAGACAACATCACACCCCCGCCTCATCCAAGAGGGGAATGGTTAGGAACAGCCACGTGTATATCTGCTTTATCGCAACAAAATCAATCACTATCAAATAATTCAAGAGTATGGGAACTAAAAAAACAAATAATAAAAAATCATACAACGGCATCTCCGCAGCCATCGTAATTTTGACCTGCTTCATCATTGCCGTTTGTTTTTACAGATTCGTCCTGGGCAACCCTGCGAACTTCATGGACAACAATCCTGCCAACCATCCGCTGCCCGGCAACTACTTCGGGACGGTATATAAAGGCGGCTACATTGTTCCGGTCGTCATCACCTTGTTCCTCACCGTCGTTACTCTGAGCATCGAGCGCCTGATCGCCATCAGCCGTTCCAAAGGGAAAAAGAATCTGGTCGGCTTCGTACAGATGATCAAAAAATATCTGGAAGAAGGCAACCTCGATGCCGCCCGTAAACTGTGTGGCGAACAGAAAGGCTCCGTTGCAAATGTCGTCAATGCAGCCTTGTCGCGCTACAGCGATGTGGAGAGTTCTTCCGGGCAGACCAAAGAACAAAAAATACTGATTATTCAAAAAGAGATTGAAGAGAGCACCGCCCTCGAACTGCCTTCGATGGAGCAGAACCTTCCGGTCATCGCCACGATCTCCACGTTGGGAACCCTGTTCGGACTATTGGGAACCGTGTTAGGCATGATCCGTTCGTTCGCCGCTTTGGCCAACGCCGGCGCACCAGACTCCGTAGCCCTGTCCACCGGTATATCCGAAGCTTTGGTCAACACCGCATTAGGTATCGCCACCGGTGCACTGGCCATCATCTCATACAACTACTTCACCAGTAAAATAGACAATATCACCTACGCTATTGATGAAATAGGTTTCTCCATCGTACAGACGTTCGCCGCTAAACATTAAGTCTTATGCCTAAGCTGATAGTAAAACGTAAAAGCACATTCATCGACATGACGGCGATGAGTGATGTCACCGTGTTGCTGCTTACTTTCTTCATGCTGACGTCCACCTTTATACAGAAAGAACCAGTGGTGGTTGCCACCCCTTCGTCCGTCTCTGAGATCAAGATACCGGAAACGAACATCCTGTCCATCCTGGTGGACCCCGACGGGAAAGTATTCATGAGCCTGGACAAGCAGGAAGACAAGGCGAACGTCCTGAAATTGTTGGGAAAAGATTTCGGCATCAATTTCACGGACAAAGAAGTGTATGACTTCAGCCTGCAACCTTCCTTCGGTGTCCCCATCCAGAACATGCAGGAGTTCCTCGGCATGCCGTCCGGCAAACAGGACCGACTGATGAAGGATTACGGTATTCCCACCGACAGCACCGACAACCAGTTCAAACTCTGGGTGCAACATGCACGGGAAGTGAACCGTAACCTCGTCATCGCCATCAAGGCGGACCAAGACACTCCCTATCCGAAGATTAAGAACATCATGAACACATTGCAGGACCTTCGAGAGAACCGGTATAATTTGATTACCTCGCTCAAAAAGATGCCTGACAATGTCTAACAACGACTAAAGTCATGGCAGAAGTAAATACAGACAAAGAGAAAAACGACGGAAAGAAAGGCAAACAGAAAAAAATGACCGTCCGCGTGGACTTCACGCCTATGGTGGACATGAACATGTTACTGATCACTTTCTTCATGCTCTGTACCTCGCTCAGCAAGCCACAAACAATGGAGATCAGCATGCCGTCGAAAGACCAGGTGACAGAAGCGGAGCAGACAAAAGTCAAAGCCTCCAAAGCCATCACTCTGTTGCTTGGCGAAGAGGATAAGATATACTACTATTTCGGCGAGCCGGACTACGAACACGTCGAGTCGCTGCAACAGACCGACTACTCGCCTGCCGGACTGCGCGACATCCTGCTGGAACGGAATTTCGATGTCGTCAGCCAGATGAAGGAGCTCAAGTTGAAAAGACTCAACAAAGAGATTTCCGAAGACGATTTCAAGAAGCAGGCCACTGAGATAAAAGGTTCCAAAGACGCTCCCGTCATCCTGATAAAAGCGACCGACGAGGCCTCTTACCGGAATCTGGTAGATGCACTGGATGAAATGCAGATATGCAATATCGGCAAATACGCAATCGTGGATATCACGGATGGAGATAAATTTTTGATCGACAACCTGAAGAGCGGCGGTGAGCTGACCCGACAGATTGCCCGGTCCAACCCTAAAAAATGAAGGTCATGCTAAAGAATATAAACTTGAATTCACCGGAATGGTGCGAATTGGTCTTCACCGGAAAGAATAAAGAATACGGTGCCTACGAATTACGCAAGACTTCTTCTTCCCGCCACCTCCGCGCCCTGCTGGTCGTAGTGGCCGGGGCGGTCCTGGTCATGGCATTGCCGGTCATCATCAAGTCGGTCGTACCGCAACATGCAAAGGAGCAAGTATTGGAAGTGACTGCTCTCTCCGATCTGAAGATGGAAACGAAAGTGCCGGAAGAAAACATCGTGCGCAACATCGAAGCCCCTCCCCCGCCCAAATTGAAGAGTAGCATCAAGTTCACCCCGCCCGTCATCAAAGCAGACAAAGAGGTGAACGACAATGATGAGATCAAGACACAGGAAGAACTGACAACCTCGAAGATGGCGATCTCGGTTGCCGACGTTCAGGGAACGGACAGTGAAGACGCGATCGACATCGCCGACCTGAAAGACAACAAGGAGGTTATCCAGGAAGAGACGAAACCTTACACGGCTGTCGAACAGATGCCGGAATATCCCGGTGGCACGACAGAGTTGTTGAAGTTCATTGCCGAACACTTGAGATATCCGGTTTTTGCTGCCGAACAAGGCATACAGGGGATTGTCACGATCCGCTTCGTGGTCAGTCCAGATGGAGAAGTGACGGATATACAAATCCTCCGCAAGCTGGACCCGACGTGTGACAGGGAAGCTGTACGGGTAATCAAATCACTCCCGAAATGGATGCCTGGCAAGCAAAACGGCAAGGCCGTACCTGTCTACTTCACGCTACCGGTACGGTTTAAACTACAATGACCATGAATCGCGGGTCTTCTATTGAGGATACAGATTCTATAAATACAGAAATAATATGAAACAGACTATTATCTTCACTTTCTTAGCCGTTACGTTTTTAGCAGCTTGCAACTCTAAAGACCGGACGGAGCCTGACGACACTCCCACAAGTGGCGTGATAACGATTGCGGTGGATGAATCGCTCGCTCCGATCGTACAGGAGGAGATCGCCGTATTCGAAAGCATCTACAAAGAAGCGGGTATCGTTCCCCGATTTTCCGGCGAGACGGAGACAATCAACCGGCTACTTCACGACAGTACCTGGCTGGCCATAACCACCCGCCCTCTGACACCGGAGGAAACGGCCTACATGAACCAAAAGAAGCTGTTTCCGAAAGCCGTCAAGGTAGCGACCGATGCGATCGCTTTGATCATCAATCGGCAAAACCGGGACTCGTTGATCGGGATGCCCGCTTTGAAGGACATCCTGACCGGCAAGATACGTAACTGGGACGAGCTGTCGCCTCGTAATCCGTCCACACCGATCGAGGTGGTGTTCGACAATCCAAACTCGAGCACGGTACGGTATGCGATCGACTCGATCTGCGGCGGTGAGAAACTTAGCGGACACCTACAGGCGGAACAAAGCAACCGGGCGGTACTCGATTATGTCTCGAAAACACCGGGGGCGCTCGGTATTGTCGGGGTCAACAGGGTCAGTAACCCGGCCGATTCCACAAGTATGAGCTTTATCGACAATATCCGTGTGATGGCTGTCAGCCGTTACCAGGAGGCGACTCCTGCAAACAGCTTCAAGCCTTACCAGGCTTATATCGCTTTAGGCGATTATCCAATGACACGGCCTGTCTACCTGCTTCTTTCCGAACCCCGGATGGGGCTGGCTTCAGGTTTCACATCCTTTGTGGCAGGCGACCGCGGACAACGGATCATCCTCAAATCGGGATTACTCCCGGCTACACAGCCGCTACGGATTGTAAACATCAAATAAACGCTATATTCGTATGACACGCAACTTCTATATCTTCATCATCTGCCTGTTGGCCAACATCGCTTATGCAGACAATAATTCCGGCATTGATTTTTACAAGGTCGGTGAACCGGACATCGCCCAAAAGCTGTTCGAAGAACAACTAAACAGTTCTCCTGCCGAAAAGGCGGTAGCACTCTATTATATAGGCGAGATCGCTTTCGATACCGGACGGCCGGCAGAGGCACTCGACTATTACAAACAGGGATGGGAAACCAATCCCGAATATGCTTTCAATAAAGTGGGTGAAGGGAAAATCCTGTTGAAGACAGACAGGCCGGCAGCCGAGAAAGCATTCGCCGCCGCGGTCAAGATCAACAAGAAAAACGCAGAGACCTATGTTGCCATCGCCTCCGCCTACTCGACCAACGGTATGGAGGCTGAGGCCGCAACCTCCCTTGAAAACGCCCGAAAACTGAATCCGAACGCTCCTGCCATCTTTCTCTACGAAGGCGACCGTTTGTTAGCACAAAACAAGCCGGGAGATGCCGCCGGCAAATACGAACAGGCGATTCATTCCGATCCGGACTGCCGGATCGCCTACATCCGGTATGCCGAAGTTTATCAGGGTGTGACTCCTTTTCTCTCCATCGAAATGCTGCAGAAGGTTTTAGCGAACCATCCGGAGTTCCTGCTCGCCAAGCGCACATTGGGAAATATCTATTCTTTGCAGGGCGCCTATGACAAAGCGGCCGAGGCTTACGCCCAATATATGGCCGGTGGGTTATACTCCGTAACCGACCTGGTCCATTATGCTTCCGCCCTGTTTTTCGACAAACAGCATGGCAAAGCGGCCGAAGTGCTCGTCAAAGGCAAGGCTATGACCCCGGACAATTTCTTGCTGAAACGTCTCAGTTTCTACAATGCTTGCGAGACCGGCAAATATCAGGAGGGACTGGACGAGGCGGTTGCTTTCTTCCAAACCTCGGACGGCAAATTTATCTGGCAGGATTATCTGTATTACGGCCGCTTGCTGAACGAAGCCAGGCAGTATGACCAATCTTTAACCGCTTTGCTGCAGGCACAAGCTCTTTGCGACAGCAACGCGCACCCCGAAATATACAAGGATATCGCCAACGTCAGCCTGAAGAACGGAAACGACAATGCGGCAATCGAGGCTTATACAAAATATATCGAACAGATAGGCGAAACAGCAGAGGCTGCTGATTTCTATCAATTAGGAAAATATTACTACGGGGCTGCCGTCAAGGACAGTACGCTCGCTACCGGTTATCTGGCAAAAGCCGACAGTCTCTTCGCCATCGTAAAGGAGCGCGTGCCGTCAAGTCCTTTAGGCCTCCTGTGGCAGGCCCGTACCCATTCGCTACTGGACCCGGAAACGGAGAATGGGCTGGCTAAACCATACTACGAAGCATGTATCCCGATGTTCGAAAAGAATCAGGATAAATACCGGAAGGAACTGGCCGAATGTTACCGCTACCTGGGCTATTATTATTATCTCAGGCAGGAGATGGACTGTTCGAAACTGTACTGGAATAAGCTCCTCGCCATCAACCCCTCCGACCAAATGGCTTTAGAAGCACTGAAAAACATCAAATAGGACCTTTTTCTCTCTCTTCATATTTTTTTTCGCCCTGGCATATCACTTAATCGACCTTTCGGTATGCCGGGGCTTACTTTTATAGTACAACTACGAAGCCCCTATAACCAAACGATTACAGGGGCTTGTTTTTTGTCTGCCTCCGGTCTTCACAGAGGGAAGGGCAGAAGATCTTTTTATAATTTCATTAACTTTAGTATTAATATTCACCGCATGTTCTCCCTCACGGGGTAATTGGACATTTCCAAGCAATCCGGTTACAAGACCGACTAACTATCCGGAAAACACCGCACGATGATATTCTGAATTATTTGATTATAAAATGTCAAATGTCTGTAAGGGCAACTCACGAACCGCCCTTACGACAGACAGTATTGTTTTTAAATTGTTATTTAACGATAGCTTTTACAGCTGCTTCACCTTCAACAGCAACAACTACCACTCCTGTCGGAACTGCGATTGTTACATTGTCAGAAGAGACAACCGTGTTGGCTACCACCTGCCCCAAGATGTTACTTACAACAACTTTCTTGCCTGCAGCACCGGTAATCATCACATTTCCTTCTCCGGCAATAACTTTTACTTCAGATACTGTTACACCCTCATTTGCAGTAGGGGCCGATTGCGATTCGATAAAGAAACGAACTGCATTCTTTTTATCAGCATCCATATAGAAGTAGTTGTTATACTGGCTAACATATTTTTTACCCTGACGAATAACATATTCATCACTGCCATTTCCATCCAGAATAATCTGATATTGGAACTTAGCCAAGTTTCCTTTGATCTTTTTCGGAGCATTATCTTTTTCAGCAACCAATACGGACTTGCCGTCAACCGTAGTACGTAAAGTATCGGAAGAAACCAGTTCACCGGCCTTGAAGATCAGCTTTGCTTCACCACTTGCCTGATTTTCCATATTGAAACGATAGTTCTTACGAGCTGCATAATAATCTGCAGAATCTATAGCATTGTACAGGAAGTTGCCACCTTTAGCAATATAGAACGACGGAATATTACGATCCGAATGAACAGTATCAACCCAGAATGTCAAGTCTTCACCAGCTTCGCTTGCAATAGCCAAACGTGCGTCCTTGTTATCATCCATAGTCATGAAACCACCACGTACCACTTCAATAGAGAGATGTTGCGGAATAGCTTCCAGACTGACGGCCGGAGTTTCTTCCACCATGAAAGTCTTCAGGCTTGTACTGATCTTGGCAGCCAGATCATAATTCTCTTCAGCATCCCAAGCTGCCTCTTCGTCATTTTTCACATCTGCAACCTGTGCATATGTTGTGGTCGCAGTCGTAAGTACACTGCTACCATTCTTAATCAGTGAAACAGAGCCATCAAGGTTATTTTTGATAATGAATTTATCAGCAGTTGCATCTGTCTTTTCGTCCAATTCATAATCAGAAGAGTAAGTCAGGTAATAATCATCGATCTCATCATCAAATGCTTTTATTGCATAAGTATAATAAGCTACAGTATCTCTTGTTGTAGAAGTCAAGATACGGCTATCTTTCAGGTAGATGTATTTATTCAATACGTTAACCGGCTTTTCACTCTTAACCAACTCAAACTGTGTCATATTGTCTGCATCTACATAAGCGAGGATTTCATCTTTCTGAAGAACACCGTCATCATCTCTTGTTCCACCCACATAGAAAGCTGTTGCAGCATCATTGTTTTTAGCCAATTCAAATTGAACCAGCCCCATACCGTCTGTTCTATTTACGAACGTTGCGAACTTGTCTTCTACAGTATACGGAGTCAGGACGATCTTCGTATTTGCCAAATCAACGGATTTGAACTCTACATCTTCATTTGTTGTCGTAGCATCTACCCATTCAACATTTACGTTAGTTTGAGTTGCAGGATATACTGTATAAATACCTTCTTTGTTTTCATACAAAGAAATTTCGAACGATTTTTGAGTCTGACGATTTGTGAATGTGATCGTCTTATCAGTTTTATCGATTGCAGTTACAACAAACTGATACATCGGGTCTGCTTCGTCATATTCGACAGTTGAAGCCAAGGCAAATGCTGAAGCATTTTCCATGATGGTCAGATACTGTTTGTATTCTGTTTCATTCTCTTTCTTTTCACCGCTTACAAACTGGATCGTATAGATAGAAGGAGCATCTTCTTTCTGCAAGAATGCAGCCAGGTCGTCACCATCCATCAACGTTGAATTGGTAGTTGCAAAACTCAATGCATCTGCAACCGTAGTTGTTACCAAATAGTTTTCTTTCTGATCCGTAACCACACCGATATAGCCATTTTTAGCGTTATGCTTTTCTGTCGGGTTTTTATCGGCAGATACAAACACATGTATATCACTTGCAACAATATTGTAACTTTCCGGAGCTGTCATTGGATCAGGAACTTCAATTGCGAAACATGCATTTCCGACGTAAACTTCATCACCGGAAGAATAGTCATCTGATGTACGAGCACCTGTGAAAAAGTTCATTTCAGAACCTTGAACGGTAGTCAATTCATAGCCTACACCATTAGCACGATCAGCCTTGTTAATGTCATAATTGCCTTTCGGATCGATTGCAAGGAAAGTACATTGATAGAACAACTCTACCATATTCTCTGTAATCTCAACATCTGTTCCATTCAATTCTTCCGGATAAGCTGTTGCAAAATAAACACCGGCGGGGATAGCCATGTCATTTTCCAAGTCAATATCAGACTTTACATAGAAAGCTTTCAAATTAACCTTCGACAAATTATCATTCTTCCAAGAGTACTTATTATCAGCCTTGAAATCCAAGTTAAAACCTTCACCTCCCATTACATCGTTCAGAGCAGCAACTTCATCATCCCCCAATGTCTTTGTTTTAAGTTTACAAAGGATTATTTTACTTCCCGAACTATTAAGAGAAACAGATGCACTAATTTGTAAAGGATTACCCGAACTTACATCCGTATAAAGATACAAATCATCTTTCTGATTGAACTGGGAGTCATGGTTATCTGAAGCATCAACAGCAAAACGAGCAAACTGATCTTTCTCTGCATCATGAGAGCTCTTAGAAGCATCAGTTATAAGTTGATTGGAACCATCAAATGTCAAATACTTTCCTGTTCCAATGTTTTGCAATGAATACAAATATCCATTAGCTTTACCAAGAGCATCTTTCTGAGGAGATTCCAAGAAATTCCATGCAGTCTCTTCTAAATCCAATGACTGATCACTGGCAGTTAAGGTCACCCCTGAGTAAGTCAAAGTCTTACCATCCCCTGAAGCTGTAACTTTCAGCAAAACATCATTTGCTGAAGCCACACCATCATTGTCTACATCTGCAATAACAAAATAAGGACCGCTTTTCCATGTTGCTTTAGCTGCAGGATCAGCCACTGCCTCTAATTCAATTCCATTAACAGTAAGGGGAGTTTGAGCCCAAACACTACCACCCAACGAGCTCACAACTAATAAGCCCGCTGTCAAAAGCGTAGAAATCTTTTTGTTCATAATCTAAAATTTAATATTAATAATACTATAATTGAAATATTCGTCCTATTCTATCTATATATGTACGCGCATTTATAATGTACACGTGTTAACTTTTGTATCTTGATTGCAAAAACGATCGTTTTTTTAGCCATTTTTTTTGCCTCTCTTTGAGGTTCGTATCGAAAAGGAGGTTTTTTGTACTTGAATTGCTATCTGATTGATAAGAAAGGATATAGAGATCGGATTTTTTTAGAGAAAAGAGTTGTGGTTTAAAAAAGTATATGTATTTTTGTACTGTAAAAATGACAAATTAAAACGATCGTTTTTTTTAGTCATTTCTCCTCCACTTAAAAGTCAGTACCACAGACATTTATATTCAAAAGCGATGTTATGATAATTCATCAATGCCATTTTCGTTCAAAAATCGGTATTTTTTAGTGAATCCCCTGATGCCAACTGCGTTTCAGATGGGTATCCATACATTTTTGTTCCAATACTCACAAGTCCTTTTTTTGAAGTTTTTTAATTTTTGCTCAAAAACGATCTAAAATGAAGAAAACTGTCCCCTATTTTAAACAAGGGTAATTCTTTCCAACATCCATCTCCACACAGAAACAGACCACAACCTTCAGTACTTCACTAATTATCTCGTCCAAATCCTGGTCATATAAGGAAAAACAGAAGTGGCAAATGCAGACGATTTTCAAGTATCACCGTTCAAGGAATCACAAATATTCCCCTCTCCGGAAGTTAAACTACACGAAACGCCCACTTAATTGCACAATAATTCATTGATAAACAGCAAAATGAATCTTACAATCAAAAGAAAAACAAAAGATAGGGAAATTATAAAAGTAGCAGCGCGTTTGTTACAAAATTATGAAGATACAATATATACGGCTAATGCATATCAGCCTGCAACTATCAGAGGAAGAAAAACAGTAACGAAACAAATGAATCTTTTTATTACTATAGTGCCCATGGGAAAGGAGGATGATTCAGCTTATAGCATATATCCATTTGGGATAAAAATAAAAAAACCCATCTGCGAAAGGCAGATAGGCTTTTTTATTTGTTTGTTGAATATGCTTAAATTATTCAGCAGCTTTTTCCTCTGTAGCAGGAGTCTCTGCAACAGGAGCTTCAGTTTCAGCAGCCGTAGACTTTTTACGAGAACGTCTTGTCTTTGTTGCCTTCTTAGCTGTAGCTGTCTTCAACATGTTTTCGTTGTAATCAACCAGTTCAATGAAGCACATTGCTGCGTTGTCACCCAAACGGTTACCAGTCTTCAAGATACGAGTGTAACCTCCCGGACGATCACCGATCTTCTGAGATACTTCCTTGAACAATTCTGTTACAGCATATTTGTCTTGCAAATTGCTGAATACCACACGTCTTGAGTGAGTTGTATCCTCTTTAGACTTAGTGATAAGCGGCTCTACGAACTTACGGAGCGCTTTAGCTTTAGCTACAGTCGTGAAGATTCTCTTATGTTTGATAAGAGAACATGCCATGTTTGAAAGCATTGCGTCACGGTGAGTGTTCGTACGACCTAAATGATTTATTTTTTTATTGTGTCTCATCGCTATACTTACTCTTTATCTAATTTATATTTAGTGATATCCATACCGAATGAAAGGTTCAGACTCTCAAGCAGTTCATCAAGTTCTGTAAGTGACTTCTTACCAAAGTTACGGAATTTCAACAGGTCATTCTTGTTGAATTTAACCAACTCACCTAATGTTTCAACATCTGCGGCTTTCAAGCAATTCAATGCACGAACGGAAAGATCCATATCCGAGAGTTTGCTCTTCAGCAACTGACGCATGTGAAGCACTTCTTCATCGAATTCCTCATTACCGTCAGTATCAACTGTCTCGATAGCAATCTTTTCATCTGAGAACAACATGAAATGGTGAATCAGAATCTTAGCTGCCTCTTTTAACGCTTCCTTCGGATGAATAGAACCATCAGTGGCTATTTCAAGAACCAACTTTTCGTAGTCCGTCTTTTGCTCAACACGGAAGTTTTCAATCGAATACTTGACGTTGCGAATAGGTGTGTAAATAGAGTCGATTGCAATCACGTGCATGTCTGCATTCGGGTCTCTGTTTTCATCAGCGGGAACATATCCGCGACCTTTGTTAATCGTCAGCTCGATCTGGAAACCTGCGTTCGGATCCAAACGACAAATAACTAACTCAGGATTCAATACTTCGAATCCGGTCAGCTGTTTACCTATATCACCGGCTTTGAACACTTCCGAACCCGAAACAGTAATACTTACTTTTTCATTCTCTATGTCGTCTACAATATGCTTGAACCGTACTTGTTTCAGATTCAAGATAATGTTTGTCACATCCTCGATAACACCGGGGATCGTACCAAATTCATGGTCAACCCCTTCA
>ULRN01007559.1_pt1 | contig 41489 bp, 28 predicted proteins | sample 1955461 | NCBI WGS metagenome assembly ULRN01 (sample SAMEA4835683, study PRJEB28245) | human gut metagenome | biome: gut microbiome; material: fecal sample | place: Denmark | collected 2008 | reverse complement strand
CTCTCCATTCCTTAGTTGAAAGCACTATGTCGGGATTGTTCGCGATTCTTGCACGCAGGCACAAAGACAAATGGTATGTGGCTGGGTTGAATGGTGAACCAGACCAAGACATTGACGATACAATTGCCTATGTTTGCCGGGAGAGAGGTGGCTTATTATACGGATGCAGCTTCTGCCAAAGGAAGTCCTGCCACGCTTGAACCGATAAAGAAAACGGTGAAAGTGGATAAGAATGGAAATGCAAAGGTCTCTTTGCAGGCATTGGGCGGATTGATAATTACAGATGCTACGGATTAGACGTCAAATAAATGGTATTAAAACGGTGTTTAAACGCCGTTTTAATGCTGTTTTAATGTCCGTGTAAGATAGCTCAAGAGAATGTTCCCATGCTTTTTCCAAAAAGGTAGTATGCTTTTTGTGAAAAGGTAGTATGCTTTTTCTAAAAAGGTAGTAAGCTTTTACAAAACAAAAAATTAAAATGTTTTGTGGGTTATTTTTGTTTTTAGCAAATATTCGTACAAAGCTTTTGCCAATTGTGACTTACGCTCCATCAACTTGTCTGGTTGTTTTAATTTGATTGAAATTGCTCCGGTGCTTTCATTGGAAATAAAAATCTTTTATCTTTTGATTTTTTAGCTTTGAAGAATTTTTTGGAGCGAATGTTAGAAAAAAAAGAAAATGATGCTTTTTATGGGGCATATTAGTCATAAGTATATTTATTAATTAGTTTTAGAAATTGAACTAAATCGCAAATTTATAAACTTATTTTTGCTTTTTATTGTTATTCCTTAAAGAAAAGCCTTACCTTTGCATAAGGTAAATCATGTAATAATGGCAAACAAAGATTTGAATCGGCTTAAACTCGTTTTAGTAGAACAAAAGAGGACAGCAAAATGGTTGGCAGCAGAGATAGGAAAAGACCCCGCTACTGTTTCAAAATGGTGTACGAATACAGCACAACCAAGTATTGAGACTCTATCGGTCATTGCAGAGAAACTGGATGTGGATATTCGTGAACTCCTACAGCCTTCAAAGGTTGAAAAGGGACCTATTTACATCAGAGTAGAACAATAACAGAAAAGACAAATGAACATTATTGAATTATACGAGAACCTGAAGAGTAGTTACAAACGTTACCTCGAAAGTTTTATAACTATAAAAGACGAGCGAATTAAAGATAAGGTCAGTAACTCAATAAAAAACGAGGCTTTATGGCCTAAAGCATTGATTCAGTTCAATCCCAACTTTGCAAAGGGAATAGGTGTAAAAGAACTTATTGCCAAAGGACTTCCTATTCATAAAGATCTGGAGCATTTCTTTGACAAGCCATTCTATAAGCATCAGCAAGAAGCTATTGAATTGGGATGTCAAGACAAGGAGTTTATTGTGACTTCTGGAACAGGTTCCGGAAAGTCTCGTACATTCATGGCTACTATCTTTAACCATGTTCTACTTAATGAAAAAGCCTGCAAAGACAAAACCATAGCCATTATTGTATATCCTATGAATGCTCTTATCAACTCGCAAGCAGAAGAATTAGAGCGTTATAAGTTGGAGTTCGAAGAGAGCACGGGGCGTCCATCTCCTTTCACGTTTGGTAAATATACAGGACAAGAGAACGACGAAGCACGTGCAAAAATGCAGCAAACACCTCCAAACATCATATTAACCAACTATATGATGTTGGAGTTGCTTATGACTCGTGCCGGAAAAGAAGAGGATTTGCGCAGATGTTTTTTGGAGAACCTACACTTTCTTGTATTCGATGAGTTGCATATTTATCGCGGCATGCAAGGAAGCGATGTTTCGTTCCTTATACGTAGAATTAAATCATTGGCAAAGGGACAAGTGCTTTGCTTTGGAACATCTGCAACAATGGTGGCAGATGACACTATGAGCTATAGTCAACAACGGGAAAAAGTTGCAGAGGTCGCATCGTGCATTTTCGGAAGTGCATACGCTAAAGAACAGGTGATTGATGAAACGCTGGCTATAGGATTATCAGATGAAGAACCTTCTGACGGTGAATTGCGTAATTGCATCAACAATCCCGTTCCTAATTCCACAGACATAAATGATGCTAAAAAATACCCAACAGCTATTTGGATAGAACAAAGTATTGCTCTCGATTACAAGAAAAAAGAAGGTAAGTATTTCAGGGGAAAGCCAATCTCTATAGAAGACATGGCAAAACGTCTTTGTATGCAAACAGGAGAAGATGCGGATAAATGTCAAAAGCATATTATAGAAGTGCTTAATTGGTGCAATCTTCTAAACCAACAGAAAGGTGTTTCGGTACTTCCGTACAAAGTCCATCAGTTTATCCCTCAGACTGGAAACGTTTACCTTACAATAGGAGAGCAATCCAGCCGTCAAATTACTGTAGAGGAAAAACTTTACTGTAAAGAATTGTCGCATGGTGACGTGAAGATTATGTATTATCCTGTTGTATTCAGTCGACTCAGTGGTCATGAATTCTATGTTGTCAAGGTAGAAGGAAGCCGTATCATGCCAAGAAATTTCGACGGCTTTGCAACGGGAGATGGAGACAACGACGTTAATGACGGCTACATCATATTGCCTCATAATGGAGAAATCGCTGACAGCTATTTGTTAGACGTAAACTCTGATGACATCCCGTCTGATTGGTATACCATCAACAGAAAAGGCGAACGTAAATTAAAGAAAACCTATCAGTCACGTTTGCCACAAAAGGTATATGTCAATCAAGTTGGAGCATATAGCAAAACAAAGCCTATTGACGGCTTTGACCACATGGAGGCGATATTTGTGCCCTCACCTCTTATGTACGACCCTACAGCCCGTATCGTCTATAAAGGAAAGCAATCAGAATATTCAAAGTTGTCGAGAATAGGCGGCGAAGGAAGAAGTACCGCCACCACAGTGTTGTCATACGAGGATATCATCCTCATGCAGCAAATGGGGATAGGTCAACACGACAGAAAGGTGTTGACTTTTGTCGATGCCCGACAAGATGCTGCCTTGCAGGCTGGCCACTTCAACGACTTCATTCGTATCGGCAAGGTTCGATCTGCCATTTGGAATGCTATAAAAGACGCGGCCGAACCTATTGACAATACCAGAATCGCAAGGATGGTATTGGACAATCTACATCTCGAATTAAATGATTACTCAGTACGTCAAGGACTTCGTGGCGGGCGTGCTAATGATATAAAGAATATCATGGAGCGTTATCTATCTACAATTATATATGATGATTTAGCAGGCAATTGGACAGTCATTATGCCCAACCTCGAAGACTGTGCTCTATTGGATATCGGTTATAAATATCTGCATGATGAAATCACGGGCGAAAACGATTCGGAACGTCTATACGATATACCCGAATTGGAAGATTTAGATGATGAACAAAAAGAAGAGTTTATTACACAGATTCTCGACTATATGCGCCATAAGCTCTGCATTTACAGTAGTGAGAGAACTATTCAGGCTGTCAAGGACACGACAAAGGCAGTAAGAGAAAATCTCAAAGCTCCTTGGACTCTTGACGAGAGTGACAATATAGAAGAAGCCAAAGAGCTGTTTATTGTAAATCCCCGCAGACACAATGCCTATAATTTGGAAAGCGGTGGATTCAGAAGCAAGCTTGGTGTGTTCGTTCGTGACTATATGGAAAAAAATGCAGGACGTACCATTTATAATGAAGATGAGTACATTAAGTATATGACAGGACTTTTCGAAGCCTTGTCCAATTACATAATATTTGAAAATGGCACATACCAACTTGACTATGGTTGTATCTTATGGCAAGCAGGCGACAAACAGCACACTCGTCGTGACTTGGTGCGCTTTCGCACCTTGAATGGTGGTGACTTGCTTGAAAAGGAACCGAACTGTTATTTCCAACAGTTCTATCAAAGCATACCGCTTAAAGATGTGTGCTTAGAGGCGAAAGACCATACCGGTCAGGTATCCAAAGAAAAACGCGAACAGCGTGAACAAGATTTCCGTGAGGGAAAATTCCCAGTGCTCTACTGTTCTCCTACAATGGAGTTAGGTATTGACATCAAAGATCTGTCAATTGTGGGCATGCGCAACGTACCGCCAACACCAGCCAACTATACACAGCGTGCAGGACGAGCAGGTCGTAGTGGGCAAGCAGCATTGGTTTATACATATTGCCGTCCACGCAATTCACACGAGAACTATTACTTGAGCCACCCTGACAAAATGGTCAAAGGGGAAGTGAAGGCGCCTCGTATGGAACTTGTCAACGAAGAACTGTTCCGTACTCACCTCCACTCCACTATTCTATCTTTGTGTCCTATCAGAGAGCTTTCGGATGGTATAAAGGACTTGGTTGATTATAGTAACATTGACAATATTACTTTAAAGGAAGAGGTTCGTGTTGCCCTACAACTCACGCCAGAACGTAAGGAACAAATAAAAAAGGTGTTCAAGCAAATAATGAACGACTCGTTCTTGAAGAATCGTATAGACTTCGAACACCCCGTCTGGTTTACAGAACATTGGCTGGACAATATTCTTACTAACTATGAGCACGATTTCGACAAGGCACTCGATCGTTGGCGTTCGCTTTTAAAGCAAGCACAAACTCAGATTGACGAAGCACTTCTTGTCATCAAGAACCGCATCTATGGAGAAAATTCCAAAGAGAAACGTGAAGCCCACATGAAACTACGTCGTGGCGAAAGTCTCCGTGATATGCTGTTGGGCGTCAATCAAGGAAAGAACAAGGAAGAGAACGAATTCTATCCTTATCGTTATCTCGCAAGCGAAGGTTTCTTGCCAGGCTATAACTTCACAAAGTTGCCACTACGTGTGCTATTGCAATATAAGTCGGATAATATGGTGGAATATCTTAGTCGTCCAAAGCGTCTTGCATTGAACGAATTCGGGCCACAGAATATCATATACAATAATGGTGGAAAATTCCGCATCAGTCGTATGCAGATACTGTCTGAGGTCATCCCTCATAAATTCTTCTACAATCCAAAGACTGGTGTCGTATACAAAGACGAAGAGAACACTGCTCACCATACAGACATTATCACGGGTGAATCTCTTGACGGCGTTGCCAAACTTATTCCTGGCATGTGTATAGAGGCACAGGATATGGTTGCCATCGAAACGGAGAAAATCACTTGTCAGGAGGAAGAACGCTCTCGTAAATACTACCAGACAAAGACTTACTTTGCAAGCGACGACCCAAGAACTATCAGCGAGTGCGAATTGCTATCACCACATGGTGAGCATTTGGCAAACATTCGCTATATTCCGTCATGTCGTCTCACTTACATATTGGAGTCGCGCAACGACAACAATGCTAATGGTTTTGCTTTCGACACCAAAACTGGTGATTGGATTAGCAACGAGCGTCTGGTGCGCATTCAGGAAGAAGCCGGCAACAATCCGGAGGAAGCTGACAGAACGAAGTTCGTGAAGCTTTTTGCCGAGACCACTGCCAATGCCATATACATACAACCATTGACAGCCTTGCTGTTAAGAAAACAAGAGGCTGTTCGTACCTTCCTTTATGCTTTCAAGCAAGCCATAGAGGATGTATTCCAAATAGAAGGAAGCGAGATGGGTGCTGAGATTATGGGAGAAGGAGCAACGCCAAACATTCTTATTTATGAGAATGCGGAAGGATCTTTGGGAGTGCTTAGTAGGCTTGTGCATGAGCCTGAGGCTTATCGTGATGTCGTGCAAAGGGTATACGACATTTGCTTCAACAAGCCGGAGCTGACGCAGGACGAGATAAACGAATTGGCTCCTGCCGACTACTCTAACTTGCTCAACTATTACAATCAGCCTTATCATCAGCAAATCGACATTCGCATGATATACCGCACGCTGAAGTTGATGCAAGAGGCAAGAGTTGAACTACATCATGCAGGACAGACACTCAGCTATGACGAGCAGTATGCCGCACTGGAAGCAGAACGCGACCATAACAGTTCTACAGAATATGAGTTTTTGAAGTATCTTCATGACCATCAACTGCGTCTGCCAGACAAGGCACAACCGATGTTCCCTGAGGAGTATTACGTGCAGCCTGACTTTATGTACGGCGACCGTATTGTCATATTCTGTGACGGCACTCCTCACGACCGTCCAGAGGTTCAGCAAGACGACATGCAAAAGCGTGAGGTGCTTGAAGACGCAGGGTTCATAGTCTTGGCTTGGCACTACGCAACGCCATTGGCTGACTTCATCAATCAATATTCAGATATATTCACTCCAGTAAAATAAACGATATGGACTATAAGACTGGTACATTGATAGAATTCAGAAATCGTCCTTGGGTTGTTCAGCAATCAGCAGAGGACAATCTTATGATAATAAAACCATTGGGAGGTACGGATGCCGAGACTATAGGCCTCTATCTTCCACTCTATGGGGATGAACTGCAGATTCATTCTTACAACTTCCGTCGTCCTTCTGCTGACGACATCGGCAAGTACAGTTATAAGGCATCTGCAAAGGTGCTTTATAATGCTTGCCGTCTGTCTTTCCGCGACATAGCCGGACCTTTCCAATGCTTAGGCAAACTTTCTTTTGAGCCACGTCCATATCAGATGGTTCCACTGATTCTTGCACTCAAGCAAGAACGAATCCGACTGCTCATCTCTGACGACGTTGGTATTGGCAAGACATTGGAGTCGCTGCTGATAGCCAAGGAACTGCTCGACCGCCACGAGATTAACCGTTTTGTGGTAGTATGCTTGCCACATCTTTGTGAGCAATGGCAGAATGAAATCAAGGATAAGTTTGGATTGGAAGCAGAGATTATCCGTTCTTCTACTATCAGCCGTTTGGAGAAGAAACTACGCCCTGACCAGAATGTTTTCCGTGACATTCCGTTCCAAGTTATCTCCATCGACTATGTGAAGCAGGACAACAAGCGCAATATCTTTCTCGACCATTGCCCAGACTTCGTGATTGTCGACGAAGCACATACTTGCGCCAAGCCTACCGGTGCCAACAAGTATCAGCAGCAACGCTATCGCTTGCTGAAGGATTTGTCCGACAAACCCGAAAAACAGTTGGTGCTGCTTACTGCGACTCCACATAGTGGACAAAGCGAGGAGTTTCAGTCGCTCATTGGTCTGCTGAACCCAAAGTTTGAAAACTACCAGCTACAGACTGCCGCAGAGCGTGAAGAGCTGTCTCATTATTTTGTGCAGCGTCGTCGCGCCGACATCAAGCAGTATTTAGGCAATGAGGTGGTTTTCCCTGAGCGTGTACGGATTGACAAGGACGAATATTCTTTCACTACCAATTATCGCGACTTGCTTAGCCACTTGATTGAATACGTTAAGAATGGTATCAAAAAAGTGTCTGGAGCCGACAAGCGCAAGCAGCGCTACATCTACTGGGATTTGTTGGCTCTGATGCGTGGAGTGATGTCAAGTCCCGATGCAGGCATCAGCATGTTGCGAAACAAGATTGACAAGCGCGAAGACACGTCAGCACAGAACACCGATGATGACTCGGAGCAGGTATATGTATTCAACGAACCTCTGAAGGATTTGTTGAATGCAGACGATGTCGTGCCGGAAGCATTGGAAACCACAACATCTGCCGACAAGAAAGTGTTCAACAGCTTTATCAGCCAATTGGAACATATCAAACTGACCGATGCCGACGAAAAGGTTAAGCAGGCTCTCGACATTGTAAAGTTTTCTCTTGACAGTGGCATGAACCCTATCGTATTCTGCCAATATATCCAAACAGCAGAATATGTAGGACAGTATATCACAAAGCAACTGGCAAGTTCCAAGAAGTTCAAGAAAGTGGTAGTCGGCATTGTCACCAGTCGTTTGGCAGATGAAGAACGAAAGATGAAGATAGATGCTTTGTCACAGGAGGAACGTCATGTGTTGGTATGTACCGACTGCCTTTCTGAGGGTGTCAATCTGCAGCAGGGCTTTGAGGCTGTCATCCATTACGATCTTCCTTGGAATCCTAACCGTATGGAGCAGCGAAATGGCCGTATCGACCGCTTCGGACAAACTGCCGATGCTGTCCTTATATCCACGCTTCATGCCAAAAACAATCCTGTTGACGACATTGTGCTTAATGTGCTATACAAGAAGCAAGAGGAAATTCGTAAGAAATTGGGCGTGTATCTTCCTATTGCCGATAATGACGCTTCGCTCATGGAGACAATCATGCAGCGCATCTTCGACGCAAAGGTACCAACAAAGACAGACTACATGCAGTTGTCCTTGTTCGACGACGACCCGGAATGGAAGCGTCAGCAGGATGAGGAGTTGGAAATACAGCTAAAGAAGATGGAAGAGAACGAGAAAATCTCACACACTTACTTTGCACATAACAACAAGCAGATGGATCCAACCCGACTTACTGCCTCGTTGGAAGAAGCAAAATCTGTTATAGGAGGTGTGGAAGACACTCGTGATTTCGTAGTTGAGCAGCTTATGCATGTTGGCGTTAGCGTCCATACAGACGATACGCCTCTTTGCTACAGCTTCCAACTCTTGGAGCTGCCAGCCAACTTGCGCCATTACTTCCAGAATAAGGCAACAAGCAAAGGCGTAGTGCGCATCTCTTTTGCCTCTCCCACTCCCAAGCACTATATGTATATAGGTCGCAACCATACATTCGTAGAGGATTTGAGCCGAGCCGTAGTCAACGATTCTGTCAACGGTGGCGAACTTGACGCTTGTCGTGCATTGGTAATGTCTACCGCCGAGGTGCAAAAACGCACCACTATTTTGCTTATGCGTGTGCGCAGTGTCATTAGAGATAAGAAGATAGAGAATCGTGAATTAGTGGGTGAGGAGATGATATTCGTTGGTTATCGTGGAAAGATTGACAACCACGAGTTCCTCACACAGGAGGAAGCCAAACTTCTGTTCCTTAACTCAAAGGCATCCGGTGATATGGACATGACGACCCAAAAGGCTCTTCTCTCCAATTCAATCCAATGGATAAATAGCGAGACGCAACTTCGAGAGCATACTGACAAGATAGCCCTAGAAAGGGCTTCGCATCTGGTGGATGCTTTTGCAAAATACCGCACCTATCTAAAGGCGTCTGAATATCAGGTGGTAGAACCCGTTTTGCCTATGGATGTGATTGCTGCCTATCTCTTTGTTCCACAAATAAATATTTAATCCATATGGAATATATAGATTTCAAAAGATTAATAGATGCTCTGACAGCCAAGCCTAAAGAAACTGAATGGTTGGAGTTCAAACATAATTTTCATTCAAAGGAAGAGATTGGTGAAAGAATCTCTGCCTTATCGAATAGTGCCTATTTGAGTAATATGCCTTTTGGATACATAGTATTTGGCATCGATGATGAAAGCCATGACGTGATAGGCACAAACTTGTATGCTAAGCAGAAAATGGTAGGCAATGAAGAACTGGAATCTTGGTTGTCAACACGTCTGAATCCTCGTATTGACTTCGAGATAATTGACGATTTTGATTATGAAGATTTAGGACATGTCTGTATCTTCAAGATACCTGCCGCAATAAACCGTCCTGTAAGTTTCTTGCATGAAGCATACGTCAGAGTTGGTACAATAACGCGCAAATTGAAAGATTTTCCTGCAAAAGAAGCAAAAATATGGAAGGGAGGCCAGAAACCTTTGGAAAAGATCGTCTTAAAGAAGGGACTGTCAGGACAAGATGTGTTCTTTTTCCTCAGTGCAGAAGCTTACTTTGACATGATGAACTTGCCACTTCCACAAGATACAAACGGTATCTTAGACAGATTCTTGTCTGAAAACTTAATCGTAAAAGATGAGATAGGATATGGCATAACTGAGCTTGGCGCCATTCTGTTTGCCAAACGCCTTTCCGACTTCGACGGATTAAAAAGAAAAATGGTGAGAGTCATAGTTTATAAAGGCAAGAACAAGATTGACACCATCCGCGAACAGTCTTTCGATAAGGGATATGCGATTGGTTTCAAAGAGATGGTTGCATGGATAAACAGTCAGCTTCCCGCCAATGAAGAAATCGGGCAGGCTCTAAGAAAGGATATGCGCATGTACCCAGAGATTGCCATTCGTGAGTTGAGTGCGAACATGATTATCCATCAGGATTTTTCTGAACAGGGATTCCCGATGATTGAAATATATTCTGACCGCATATCATTCTCTAATCCAGGCCAACCTCTTATTAGCGTTGAGCGATTCATAGATGAATACCAATCAAGAAACGATTCTCTTGCCGACATAATGCGTAGAATAGGCATTTGTGAAGAGAAGGGAAGCGGTATGGACAAGACCATTTTAAGTGTTGAATTATATCAGTTGCCACCCATTCGCATCCAACTTCAGGAAACACGGACTGAAGCTACGATGTTCTCTTATCGCAAATTTGCCGACTTGGATAAATCAGAAAGGGTGATGGCATGCTACCAACACGCTTGTCTTAGATATGTTTCAAACGAGAAGATGAACAATCAATCTCTTCGAGGTCGCTTGGGCATTGAAGACAAGAACTATCCGATGGCTTCCCGAATCATAAAAGATGCCTTGGAGGCTAAGATGATAAAAGAGGAGAATGCAGATGGAAACAAACGCCACAATTACGTTCCATATTGGGCATAAAAGTGTATATAGCATATTAATAGCATGTAACTGGCATGTAACTGAGCGGTCTCAAATTGCCTCTAAACAATTCAAAAGACCTTTATAACAGTGCCTTAAGTATGTAACTGGCATGTAACTGAATAAAATTTATGGACTATACAAGTATTCATATATACGGTCATCTTCTCTCTGATGACACCCTGCATAACATAGAGCGCGACAACATGCTCATTGGCAACCGCGACCAGGATTTCGGAATGGACATTTCCGTGTCTTCGGCCATCGACTACGTATGGAGCAGCCTGCGCAACGACTGGAACTTCTACAAGGAGCGTGCCGGCAATGAACGTCTGGTAAACAAAGACCCATACGGCACTCGTCGTGCCCGCGACTTGATGGAGCGTCTGCTGCAAAGCTTAGGCTATAAGCTTGACCGCCAAGTGGCTAACATCGAGGTGGCTGGCACTGGTTATGACATCAGCTACACCTGTACTGACTTAGGTAATATGCCTTTTGTCATTATTGGTGAGAATATCACTACAGACGGAAGCATTAACACTCTGGACAAGTGTTCGCTCGACTATCGTGCAAAAGGCAATATGCACAAGAAGTCGGCTCATGCCACCATGCTCGAATATCTCAACGCTACGGAGAATGTGTATGGCATCATCAGTAACGGACAAATCCTGCGTATCATACGCAACTCCGGACAGTTGGTGAAGCTCACCTATATAGAGTTTGACCTACGCCGTATGCTGGAGGAGGACAAATACACCGAGTTCTGCCTGATGTTCCGTCTGCTTCATGCTTCCCGTTTTCGCACCAGCGGTGACGAACCGTGCGTTCTGGAGCGTTGGTTCAACATGAGCATCGAGTCGGGCAACCGCATCCGCAACGGTTTGTCGCATGCCGTGCAGACCACGATGGAGACTATCGGCAATGCTGTGCTTACATCTAAGGGTGAGGGCAACGACGCTTTGCGCCGTGCTTTCGCCGACGGCACTATGGATGCTGCCAAACTCAATAAGGAGCTAATCCACTTCATCTATCGCCTGCTCTTCCTCTTCATCATCGAGGAGAGAGGACTGGTTTATCAGATTCCCGACTCTGTTGATGCGCCCGACTACAAGCAGCAGTGCCAGTGGCAGGACATCTATAAGAAGTATTATGCGGCAAGCCGTCTGCGCCGTCTATCAGAATTGTCATATCTGAAGCAACGCCAGTATTCCGACCTGTGGCAGGGACTGATGGACACGTTCCATCTCTTCGAGCCTGACACGTTTGGTGAGAAGTTGGGCATAAAGCCTTTGGGCGGCGTGCTCTTCGGCACGGAAACCCTGCATTGGCTGAAACAATGTCAGGTAAGCAACCGTGATTTGCTCGCTGCATTCGCGGCTCTCAACGAGTTTACTGACGAGCGCCAGCAGCGGGTGAAGATAAACTATTCTTCGCTCGATGTTGAGGAGTTTGGCTCTGTGTATGAGGGCATTCTCGAAATGCGCCCGTTCGTACAGCCGGGTGTTGCAACATCCGACTGGCAGTTCGGCTTCGTCGGTGGATTGGATCGCCAGAGCACTTCTTCTTATTACACTCGCCCTGACTTGGTGCAAAACCTTATCAAGACCACCCTCGAGCCTGTCATAAAGGAGAAGATGGCAAACTGTGCCACCACCGAAGAGAAGGTGAAGGCTTTGCTCAACATGAAGGTTTGTGATGCGGCAAGCGGCTCCGGACATATTGTCTTGGCTATGGCTCGCACCATTGCCTGGTATGTCTGCACGCTCCGTACGGGCGAGGACAATCCGGCTTCTCTGGATTATCGTCAGGCTCTTCGTGAGGTTATTTCGCATTGCGTGTATGCTGTCGACTACAATCTTGACGCAGTGGAGTTGTGTAAGGTGGTGTTGTGGATTGAAGGCTATTGCGCAGGCAAGCCGCTTTCATTCCTCGATCATCACATACGTTGCGGCAACTCTGTTTTGGGCGTTTCCGACCTGCAAATGCTGATAGACGGTGTGCCCGACAAGGCGTTGACCGCTGAGGATAAGGACACGCTGAAGGCATTGAAGAAATTGAACCAAGAAGCCGTAAAAGCTGTGAATGGAAATACTGGCAACGAGCCTACTTTTGGCTTCGAGAATCCTTTTGGCATTGAGGAGATGTCGATCGCACAGATTGGTTTGGCGGATAAGATTCGCTTCATCAACCATCTGCCGGAAGACACATTGGAGCAGGAAATCGTCAAGCAACTGCGTTGGCAAGAACTGATGGCATCAGCACGAGTAGACTGTCTGCGCCGTGCCTGCGACATCTATGCCTATGCTTTCTATCATACCGTAAAAGCGGACGAGCTGTACAAAGACAAGGGCGGCACCGATAAGGAACTCGACTTGGAGGCTGAGGTGCCATACACAAAGACCGTGATGCGTGCGCTGCAGGAGATTGAAGCAATGGAGTGTCTTGAGAAGGGTGAGCCACTGCCTACATACTATCGTCAGCTCTCTGCCGACTTCAAGACCGAAGTAAGACGCATTGCCGAAGAGCAGCGATTCTTCCATTGGTGTGTGGAGTTCCCAGAGGTGTTCGCTGCCAACAAGGGATTTGACGTTATGTGCGGAAATCCGCCATGGGATAAACTCCAAATGGAGGAAGAGAAGTGGTTTGCTGGTAAAGATGAGGATATTGTAAAAGCAGCGAACCAAGCTGACCGCAAAAAGAAAATAGCCAAACTTCAGACCTCTTCACCAGAGCTATACAATGAGTTCATACAGGCATGCAATAACATTACAAACCAAAGTAGCTTCGTTAAGAACTCTGGACGTTTCCCACTGACAGCAGTAGGAAAACTCGAACTTTCGTCGTTGTTCGCAGAACTATGCCTCTCTTTCACAAAAGAGGCATGGGGACTTGTACTGCCTACTGGTATCGCTGTGAATGATAGCAACAAATACTTCTTCTCGAAACTCATTGAAGAGAATAGACTTTTATCTATTTACAGTTTTGAAAACGAAGAAAAGTTGTTTGATATACATCATAGCTTCAAATTCTGCCTGCTAACTTGCTGCGGAAAGAAGGAAATGCCGCATGAAGTTAAAGGTGGTTTTTATTTAAGAAGAGTTGACCATTTACTTGACCCCCGACGTATTTATACGCTGCAAACAGATGATTTCTCAAGGCTTAATCCTAACACCAAGTTATGTCCTGTATTTAGAACAGCAAAAGATGCGCAAATTACAGCAAAATTATATCGAAATGCCCCTATTTTAGTTAACAAGAATACAGGGGTAAATACATGGGGTATTCGTTTTATGATGATGTTTAATATGGCAACGGCAAGTTCTCTTTTTAGAACAAGAAAACAATTAGATGATATGGGAGGACTTTTGGATGACAATATATATAAAGTTGAAAAAGAAGAATATGTTCCTCTTTATGAGGGGAAAATGTTTTGGCTATACAATCATCATTACGCAGAATTTCCTAATGAATACGTTGTTAATCAAAGACCCAACGCTATTGATAACACAACAGAAGAAAAACTTAAAAATAAGAATTCTTCGATAGAACCGTGGTATTGGGTTAGTAAAGAAGCTGTTAACAAACGCCTAATAGATAAAGATAGAAAAGGAAACGTAATTTGGAAATGGCAACATAGCTATTATATTGCGTTTCGTGATGTGACAAATTCAAGTACATCACGCACTTGCGTAGCAACCGTTATCCCCAGCATGTGCTTTGCAGCAATGCTGTCTTCTATAGTATATGATTACGTTGCTCGTCAAAAAGTTGGCGGGTCACATATGAATTTATTTATTGTAGAGCAACAGCCCACTCTCACCCCCGACCAAATCCCCTCAACCACGCAATGGCAGATCGTGAAGCGCGTAGCCGAGCTATGCTATTTCAATCACGACATGGATGGTTGGGCTTCGGAGTTATGGGACGAAATGAGCGAAGAGCAGCGTGCCGAACTGCCTCAGTTGGGAGCACAGCAGCCTTGGGTTTACAATCCGGAGCGCAGAGCCATCTTTCAAGCCGAGCTTGACGCCATCTTTGCCCACCTCTATGGTCTCAACACAGAAGACCTCGTTTACATCCTCGACCCCGAAGACATCTGCGGAAAGGGCTGCATCAATGAAACATTCCGTGTGCTGAAAGACAACGAGATACGCCAGTACGGAGAATACCGCACCAAGCGCCTCGTCCTCGAAGCCTGGAACAAATTTAGATATGACAACTGATATGAGAAGTTTTAGTGATACAGAGAAGGAAATCTTGCGTTTTATGGCTTATCCGCCTACACCGCAAGATGTATGCATAATTTCTCTTTTTGAGAATTTTAGCGATTGCTATCTTATAGAATGGCCAGAGGATTATTCTCATTTAGAATTGGTGCATGCACAAGATAAAGATTGGAAAGTTATTAGAAACAAAGTATTTGACACAATTATACTTTTACAATTTTTAGAAAGCAACCAATATATTGGTGTATTTCCACTTAATATTCTAAATGGCAATCAGATATACAATAGGAAAAAGTTTGAGGTGGAAAAAGATGACAAAGGCAACATCCGAATATGGGCAAAAGATACATGTAAACTGAATGTTAAAATTCCTAACGGTAAAAGAATAAAAGGTGATTATATCTGTAAAATGTTAGTAGCAACATCTATATTAAAAGAGAATACTACTGCTGCAGAACAGATTAAGAGGTATGCAAACTCTTCTTTTCACGTAACCCAAAATCTTCGTGATTTTGTCGACAATGATTTCCAAACAAAAGAGGACTTACGATACAACGAAACAAAAAGGCAAACATGGATTGCTATATGGATATCTTTTAGCGTCGGAATTGGGAGTATTATTACTACGTTACTGACTTTATTTGTCAAATGAAATAAACAAAAACGAACAATGGAAAAATGTACATATAAATGCTATTAAAACGGTGTTTAAACGGTGTTTTAATACCGTTTTAATGCCGATTAATGAACAATGATAAGTAGCAAAGACAGACGGATTTAAAATAATAATGCCGATTTGCTTATGGAAGAAGTGAAAACTTTCATTTGCAAATCGGCATTGCTATTATTCATCGAACCGGCTGCTGATGACATTCCAATCGATGATTTTCCATAGTTCGTTCAAATGCTCTGCTCTGCGGTTTTGGTAATCGACATAATAGGCATGTTCCCAAACATCGAAACAGAGTAGGGGAGTCAATGCCTCTTTTACAGGATTGCCGGCATTGGCATATTGCTTAATTGCCAATTTGCCAGTCGTATCTTTGGTCAGCCACACCCAACCAGAACCGAACAAAGTTGTTCCAGCTTTGACAAACTCCGTTTTGAAATTCTCAAATGAATTCCATTCCTTCTCAATGGCAAGAGCTAAATCGCCTTCCGGTTTGCCAGTCGAACGGGCAGTGAACTGTTGGAAATAGAGATTATGGTTCAAGACTTGCCCTGCATTGTTGAACAAAGCCCCGTCTGAATCCTTCACTATATGCAAAAGTGATACCTTTTCCCATTCAGTCCCGACAATCAGTTTATTTAGATTATCGACATACGTTTGCAAGTGTTTGCCATGATGTAAGCTGATGGTAGTCTTGCTGATGACAGGTTCTAAAGCGTCTGCCTCGTAAGGCAGCTTGATGAGTTGGTAACGGCTCTCATCTGAAGCCGTTGATGTCGTTGCATCGTTTGTAATTGTTGTTACCCCATGATATATCCTCCTTATGATTATATTTTACAGCCAAAGAATCGCTTGGCTGATTATTGATAGGTTCTTGATAAGATTACGTTTATATATAGAACAAACCAGACAGGGGGATTGTTTTCTTAAAAGAGGAGATAAATGCTTGCTCATTAAATTACGTGGCATGAAAGGGGTTTTATTTTGTGGATTTTGTCTTTTTGTGTAGTCAATTTGTTGACAACACAAGAGAGTCGTACGTTTGAAGTCTCGCAAGAACAGCTTAAAAAGGAGAATAGCCAGGATGGTATTCTTTAATTTTTTAGTGAACACTAATGACATTATTTGTAAATTTAGTTTTAAATATTTATCAAAATACGATAAACTCTCATCATCGTTTGTTATCTTTGTCGATGAATATCATATGCAGTATGCAGTTAGTGTTCTACAAGAGAATCATCCAACAGAGACTATTACAGGAGATATCACAAAAGTTGATACAAAAAACATACCTGACTTTGATATACTTTGTGCGGGTTTCCCATGTCAAGCATTCAGCTCTGCAGGAAAAAGACAAGGTTTTGCCGACACGCGTGGAACTATGTTTTTTGAGGTGGAGCGAATATTAAGAGATAAACGTCCCAAGGGGTTCATTCTTGAAAACGTAGAGGGACTTGTAAATCATGATGGGGGAAAGACCCTACAAGTAATTGTGGATAGGCTTGAGGCGTTGAACTATAAATTTGATTTCCGTGTACTTAATTCAAAATATTTTGGAGTTCCTCAGGAGCGAAAGAGAATATATATCGTCGGTAGTATTTCTGATAAGCCTAATCTTGACAATTTTCCCATAAAAGAAAGTAAACTGGTTGACATTCTTGAGTCAGGGCTGCCAACATCTGATACACCTTTTATTAGAACTTTACTTAAACATTTCACCATAGAACAACTATGTGGTAAATCCATAAAAGATAAAAGGGGAGGTTCTACTAATATCCACAGCTGGGATTTGGAGATAAAAGGTTCTGTGACAAAGGAACAAAAGAAACTTCTTGATACAATATTGACAGAACGGCGCAAAAAGAAATGGGCAGAAATAATTGGTGTTGATTGGATGGATGGTATGCCACTGACTTTAGAGCAAATCAGTACGTTCTATAATTCATCTGATTTGAGGAGTATGTTGGAGGATTTGACACGAAAAGGCTATTTGAAATTTGAGTATCCCAAAAAACTTATCCGTGAAGTAAATGAGGCAGGAGTTGTAACAACGCATAGAGAATATGATGTGACAAAGCCTAAAGGATATAATATAGTAGCAGGGAAGTTAAGTTTTGAGATTAATAAAGTGATGTCTCCAAATGAAATAGCCCCAACACTTGTTGCAATGGATATGCAAAAACTATATGTAGGTGATAATGGGGGACTTAGAAGATTATCACTACGAGAAGGATTGAGATTGTGTGGCTATCCTGACAATATGAAATTTAATGTCAATGAGAAAGACGGTTTTAATTTATTAGGCAATACTGTTGTAGTACCGGTGATTAAAGCTGTTGCAGAACGATTACTTGATACATTCAAAAATCTCCAGACTTTTGGCTTAATCCAAATGATTTGAAATCAAATTGGTTGGAAGTTAAATCTTTTACAGGTAGTCCTAATTTTGATATAGCAGCTTTCCGTAGCTTTATCAACCTTGTAATTGAGAAACCGTGGAAACTCCAGTCAAAGTATCTGCTTGTAAAATACAAGATGGAGAATGGTGTGGTGGAGATTGAGCAGATATGGTTGAAAAACCTTTGGGAAATATGCAGTACAAGTGGATTATGGCCTGTAAAAGTCCAGTACAAGAACAAAGTAATAGTAAATATTCGTCCTGCCACTTGGTATTCTGAACGTACGGACTTTAAGCCGTTTGAAAGTTTGGAAGATTTCCTAGCTGCAATGGAAGAGACCATATACCAATACCCTGATACAAGGGTTACAATTGCGCTTCATTGGAAGGACAGGCTTATTCAGAGTTATGAAAAGCATTATGGTAAACGACTTGAGATTCCGAGATGGAACGATATCGTTAGTAAATATGCTAACAAGTCTTCTATTTAGGATAAGGGTGTAGTTATTTGCTATTACAAATAAACAGTGTCTGCCAGTACTCTCGTGGAAATACTGGAGTTTACCGTAGCATAATTCTTATTGTAACTGGATATTCCATTTGATTACTGTTTTTTTCGACCTCGGCTTCTAACTTTTTACTAATATTGACACACTTTAAAGGGATGCCGTTATTAAGGATATTTAAGTCTATATCATAAATAACGATTTTTTTGAAAATGCCTTGGTGTAATAAAAAACTATTTCTACTTTTGCTGCCGCTGAGGTGATGATTCCCTTTCATTATGCAAACAAGGGAATCATAAAAGGGAATCCGGTGTAAATCCGGAGCAGTGCCCGCTACTGTAATCCCCTCAATAGTGAAGAGTCATTCACTCCTTTGCCACTGTCCTTTCATGAACGGACGGGAAGGCGACTCTTCGGGGAAAGTCAGGAAACCTGCCTCTGCATGATGTAAAATTGATATTCCCGGGGTCAGGATTATCTTTTACGAATGTCATATACAATGAATAAAGTTTTTTCATGTGGTTTTTCCTGTGCTTCGGCATGGGGTGTCCAAGTCATGTCTCAAATTGTGCTTTTGCAAGAGGCTTCACATAGCGACAGATACGGCGGAAGCTGTTATCGAAATCTCTGGATAGAAGAAGATTCGTCTGCTTCTTTCCTTGTGTGTGAAACTGGCAATCCGCCATATTTCATCAATCATGTTCACGGAAATGTAGAAATGGCACTTCCCTAAGCTGCCAAAAACAAAAAACAACAATTAAAATAATAACTAAACAAAAGAGAAATGAATTTGATTAGAAAATGTATTCCATTAGCCTGCCTGTCGGTTACATTACTTCAGGCACAAGAAAAAAAAGGCTACACTAATTTTGCAGACACAACATTTAATCTGCAAGAGGTTGTTGCCACGGCTCATTATAAGGCTCGTCCGCAAATTACCAAATTGGATGTCCCTATGAGCTATTTGCCAATATCAGTCAGCAATATCTTGGCGAGTAGTTTGGAACTACGTGGTATCCGGAATATGGAAGAGGCGGTTCGCTTTATGCCCGGTATCCGCATTCAGACCAGTTACGGTGCTTTTCAACAGATTTCTGTGCGAGGATTTGACCATGCCGTGATGATGGTGGATGGTGTCCGGGATGAGCGTTCGGCTATTAATAATTCCTATCCGATAGGAGATTTGTCAAGTGTAGAATCCATTGAGTTGCTAAAAGGGCCTGCTTCCGTTTTGTATGGACACTCTGCGGTTGGTGGTATTCTAAATATTGTACGTAAATCTCCGAGTGCCCAGCCGACAGTAAACGCTCGATTGTCATACGGCAGTTATGAAAACAAACAAGCTACGGTTGGCATGGGAGGGAAATTGGCCGGGCCGGTAAACTACTATGCTAATGTAAACTATGCAGACCAAGAAGGATGGAGATCCAATGGAAATCGTCGCTTTTCAGGTTATTTGGCTTTGCAAGCCCGCTTGAGCGAACAAGACGTGTTAGATGTGCGAGGCGGATTCAACCGAGATTTCTACGGAACAGAAATTGGTTTGCCAGCTTTGATGTCCAATGATGTGTATAGTGCCAGCAATGACCGGCTCTATCTTCACAAAAATGACATGTTGCCAGGTTTGGATCGTGAAGCTCGTTACAACAATGAGTCGGACTTCATGAAGAACCATAGTTGGAATATCAGTGGACAATATACCCATAAGTTTGCCAATGATGTGAAACTGATGGATCGTCTTTCATTTACTGATGACGACATTAACTATTTCGGAACAGAGTCGTTGGATTATTTGGAAAGTGATGATCCCATTTATGACCACTACTATATGAAAAAGGGTCAGAAACGTTATATCTGTTTGGACACAGTGTATCTTTCTTATCCTTTGCGCTTTTCTCACATTGCAAAAACTGTTAGCAACGCATTAGAGATGAGCGGAAAGGCAACAACCGGTGATATTCGCCATAATTATATGGGAGGTTGGTCATTCGTTGCGTTGAACCGAACCAGTTACTCTGGTTACAATTTGGGTGTCGATGTACAAGGACCGGGACTTTATTCTCATGTTTCTGTTTATGACCCGCATAGCATGGGTTACATGACTTCTAAATTCTCAAAGGCTACTGTTTCCCACCATTATGCAAACAGCCTTTACGCACAAGATCTGTTGGAATTGGGAGAACACTAGAAAGTATTGGCAGCCTTACGTTATGACTTCTTCCGTTATATGTCTGCTTCGGCAGCTACGCCTACAGGCAAACGTGAGTATGAAGAACATGGAACCTTCAATCGAATCAAGAACAGGGCGTTGACTTATCGTTTCGGTGCTGTTTATATGCCGCATCCTAACACATCACTCTATGCTTCTTTTGCTTCTTTCTTCAAGCCAATCCGTACCTTCTATCAGGATAATGTGGTTTATGTGGATGCAAAAGGAGAGCGTTTTACTCCGAAGAAAAATGAAGAGGTGTTCAAGCCGGAAAAAGGATATCAAGCAGAGGTGGGTGTCAAGTATCAGTTGAACCAGTTCTTGACTGCCAATGCCAGCATGTTTTATATCCGAAAGATGAATAGTACTGCTACGCTCAGCTCAAGTTATCAAGAGAATGTGAATGGAGAGATGGTAACAAAGAGAGTCATCGGACAGGTGGGTGCCCAGGATTCCAAAGGTTTTGATTTCGATGTAACCTTCTCGCCAGTTAGCTCTTTGGCTCTTACATTAGGTTACGGATTCAATGACTCAAAGATTCGTGAAATGGCAGAGGTGAAAGACAAGACACTTGCGGAAGCCATTTATGGAAATGATCCAACAGCATCCAAAGAGTCTCTGAATAGTACGAAAGGCAATTGGCAAACCAATGTGCCGAACCAGACTTTCTATGCGTATGGTAGTTACACCATTCCAAGAGGAGTATTGAAAGATTTAGAATTCCACATGAGTAGCAGTTATACTGGCAAAGTTTATCGTAATACATCTAACACGACATGGTTTGATGCTTATTGGATTAGTGACTTGGGCTTGTCTTATCGTTTGCCAAACAATGTTCATTTGACATTTAACTTGAACAATGTATTCAACAAGGACTATTATAATCAGGCATTGGGAATGCAAATGGTTCCAAGTATGCCTCGTAATTTCCAAGTGGCTATTTCATATAAACTTTGATAATCCTGTTATCAACTAACCTAATTATACTATGGTTTCAGTCACAAAAGTGATGCAAGGGATTCACAAGGTACTGGGCATTGCGCTCGGCATCTTGTTTCTTGTTTGGTTCTTCTCGGGTTTAGTCATGATTTATCATACCTTCCCAAGTGTCAATGAATATGACCGCCTGAAGAAGATGGATCCACTGTCTCCGGAGGGATTGCCCTCTATAGAATCATTGGCAACCCGGCTTCCGGCAGGAGAGACAATCCGGAAATTGACATTGGATAGTTATATGGGGATTCCATGTTTCCATATTCAAGGAAAGGAAAATAGTTATGATTTGCCAGCGGACAGCAGCTATCAACTACCAGCTACTCCTGATTTTAATCGCATAGCTACACATTGGGTGGATGCTCCGATTGCCCGGATTGATACGCTGAATGAATTGGAACAGTGGATTCCGTTCAGCCGGTTGCGCCAGGAATTCCCAATCTATAAATATCATTTCGCAGATAAAAGCAAACATCAACTTTATCTTTCTTCCAAGACAGGGAAGGTGTTACAGTTGACAGATGCGAAAAGCCGTTTTTGGGCGTGGATGGGTCCCATTCCTCATTGGATTTATTTCACCTCTTTACGACAAGACCTCATTCGCTGGAGCCAAGTGGTCGTTTGGCTGTCCGGAATTGGTTGCGTGATGTGCATTGCTGGATTGTATCTTTGTGTACGTGATATTCGTTTGGCTCGCCAAAGAGGAAAGATGCTTACGCCTTACAAGAAGTTTTGGTTCAAATGGCATCATTTAGGAGGTACTCTTTTCGGGATTATAGTCTTGACGTTCTGTTTTAGTGGAATGATGTCTCTTGCGAATGTGCAAGGATGGATACTCAATCCGAAACTCCCTTTTAACCCGCAGGTACGTATGAATCAAATTACTCCTTCCTTGACCGATTATAAATTAGATTATCGTGAGGCATTAGCTGCTTATCCAGGGGAAGTTCGGCAACTTACTTGGGATGCGTTTGGATCTTATCCGATTTACACATTGGCAGCAGAGAAAATGGGTAAAGGACATTGGGTGGATGCCTCTACTGAACAACTTCGTCCGTTGGAGTTGACACAAGAACAGATTAGAAAAGTCATAGAGGAGGTGCACGGGCAAGAAAATAAAATCCATTTTGAGTGGTTAGACCATTACGATACCTATTATTTGCCGAGAAAATACCGAGCTCCACTTCCTGTTTGGAAAGTAACGATTGACGATGTGGATCAAAGTGCCTATTATATCAATCCGCAGCGTGGAACAAGCCGTTACCAAAATACTTCGAGCCGTTGGCAACATTGGGCTTATCCGGCTTTGCATAGCCTTCAGTTCCGTTTCTTGGCTGAAAGACCTTGGTTAAGACTCACTGTTCTATGGATTCTGATGTTGGGAGGAACTTTTGTTTCACTCAGTGGCGTTTATTTGTCTATTCGCTGTTTAGTCCGCTGGGTTAAAAAAGTCTTCTCTATTTAGCCTCTCACCTTATCTCTCACCCGATATAACCATTTATCCTACAAGAATGGGTGGGTGAGAGAAGGTGAGACCTGTTTTTACAACTTTATGAAGGAGTTGAAATCGTATGTTTTGAGTCTGTTCTTCTTTCTGCTTTTCTATGATTGGACCGTTTGCAGTGCCTCCGTCTATTCTCTTGCCTCATGACATACAAGCAACCTATGATATAAAGCAGGATGATAACCAGTAATTTCATTTCGTTTATCAAACAGATTACGATTTGCCATTCATTTAAAAAATGCAATAGAGGCGGGCACTGACTACCATGAAGTTGCCTTTCCCATTAGAAATATAATGGAAAGAGGGTTGCATGGCCAAAGAGTTGTTGAGATGCTTTTTCCACGTGACTTCCAGCGAGTATTCCGAACCATCGGGAAGATTCCACATGAGCTGTTAGTAAAGAGCGATGTGACACCCGATGTGAAAAAATCCTCGTTTAGATTCCGTATGCCGACAAATAGATGGCACTCTTTCCACTCATGCATGTAACCTAAGACTGCAATCGCTGCCAGCTCATTCTCTTCCTCGATATTGGAAAAGGTCTGCCAATCATCAATGATGCATTCATTTGTTTTCGCCACATGAATCGTAGTCGCTTCAAAAGAACCCATTCTATTCCATACCGGAACGCTCAGGTTCAATTTAAGAAGATTGAACCAGTTCGTTTCCTTCTTCATATCCCATTGCCATTCCGTAGTATATTCACCATGGAAACATTGTGCATAAGATAGGTAAGAATTGATACAGCCTAAAATAATTAAAATGCTATGTTTCATAATCTTCTCACCGCTACATGAGTTTACAACCAACGTTTAAATGCACGGATATACAGTGTCTTCAGATTGTCTCAACATGCAATAGGACAACAGGATGCCGATAAGCCAAGGGAAATAAGACCAAGGCAGAGAAGTCAGACCTATTGAATTTCCAAATGGCGTAAATGGAATGCAAATCTTTATTCAAAAGTTCCTCATGAAAATCTAAAAGACTTTGTTATTTAATGGATTTCTAATCCAATTCTAATGGGTTTTTAATATTATCCAATCTGAAAAATACTTACCTTTACCGAAAAAAGATTATGATACCGTTTGTTGATTATTTAGTAAGGATAGGGAGTGCCTTCCTTATGGGCACTCTTATCGGTGTGGAGCGGCAGTATCGCCAGCGTAATGCGGGATTGCGTACCAATATCCTCGTTTCCGTGGGAGCAGCTGCATTTACCATATTGTCTTATTCCATGACTTCTGCCACCGGAGACCCTTCACGCGTGGCAGCGCAGATTGTTTCAGGAATAGGTTTCATTGGTGGTGGATTGATCTTGAAAGACGGATTTACCGTAAGGGGATTGAATACGGCAGCCACTATTTGGTGTTCTGCAGCCTGCGGTACACTTTCCGGTGTGGGATTATATAAAGAGTCGGCAGTCTTGGTGGTGTGTGTCTTGGTGACCCATTGCTTTTTCCGTCCGTTATGCACATTTATCGAGAAAAAGGCATCGGGTGTGTTCCATTATTCTGTCCATGCCGAATGCCGCAAGGATGTGTCCGCAAATATACAGAAGCTCATCATGGATACGCTCGTCTTTTACGAAGATGTAAAGCTCAATTCTCTCTTCTATAAAGGAGATGGAGACCGGGTTGTCGTGTGTTGCGACATAGAAACATTGGGCGAGCACAAAGCCCTGCTGGAATTGTTGGTATCGCGTCTGCGTGCCCGGCCAGAAGTATTAAGTGCCGGGTGGAAGAAACAGGTGTCTCCTCAGGAAGACTTCTAAACAACGGCAGTCTCATATATTTTAGTTATTCCACTGTGTCATAAGCTTGTATGTTTTTCTTTCTTGTGCCAGCCTGGCTCGTTGCATAAACAGGATGATAATGTGTTGTCCATGTTTTTGAATTTGCATCTTAGCTTATCACCTTAATGAAAAGCACTTATCACCTAGGTGAAAAGCATTTATCACCTAGGTGAAAAAGTTAAATTGTCGTTACCAATTAACAAAGTATCCTGAGTTATGCAATTAATCCAGTCGGGAAAAGAATATTCATCTCCTTACTTATTGTAAACTTCGGACTCCTTGTTTATAGTAAATACAGCAAGATAAATGTTTTTTTGCCATTTTTCTTGCTTTAACCCCTCTCTTTTGCTATATTTACCGCGTGTCAATCGATACTTTTTAAAAATACTTATTATACTACTAACATTATAATAACACTATGGCAAAAAAGAAGCAGATAGTAGAGTGTGTACCTAATTTCAGCGAAGGTCGCGATATGAACGTAATCCGTCAGATTACGGATGCAGTAGAGAGCGTAAAAGGTGTGAAATTGCTTGATGTTGATCCAGGCGAGGCAACTAATCGTACAGTCGTAACATTCGTGGGCGAGCCGGACGATGTGGTGGAGGCTGCTTTCAGAGCGGTGGGAAAAGCCGCACAACTTATCGATATGCGCCAGCAGCATGGTGCGCATCCCCGTATCGGAGCAACGGATGTGTTGCCTATTGTGCCAGTGAGCGGAATAACTTTGGAAGAGTGTGCGGAAATTTCGCGTCGCCTTGCGAAACGGATTGCCGAAGAGTTGAACATCCCTTGTTATTGCTATGAGGCTGCGGCTTTCACTCCGGAGCGGAAGAATTTGGCGGTATGCCGCAAGGGTGAATATGAGGGCATTGCGGAGCGTATCGACGATGATGCAGAGGCTCCTGATTTTGGCAGACGCCCGTTTGACGAGCAGGTGGCACGTACAGGATGCACGGTCGTTGGAGCGAGAGATTTCCTGATTGCTGTGAATTTCAACCTGAATACCACTTCTACCAGACGCGCCAATGCCATAGCTTTTGACGTGAGAGAAAAAGGTAGACAGATGCGCGAAGGCAATCCTATCGTGGGCAAGAAGCTCTTTGACGCAGATGGCAATCCTGTCATGAAGCCGGGAACATTGAAGGGCACTAAAGCCATTGGATGGTATATCGACGAGTACGGTATCGCCCAAGTATCAATGAATATAACAGATATCAATGTCACTCCTTTGCACAAAGCATTCGATGAAGTGTGCCGCTGTGCACAGAACCGCGGGGTACGTGTTACGGGAACAGAAATAGTGGGACTTGTACCGGAACGGACGCTTATCGAGGCAGGGCGTTATTTCCTTGCCAAACAGCAACGTTCTGCCGGCATACCTAAGAAAGACATCCTTGATATCGCTATCAAATCGTTGGGATTGTCCGACCTCAAGGAATTCAAACCGGAAGAAAAGATAATAGAATATGTAATGGCGGAAAATGCCGAAAAGCAACATCTTCTTGTAGACATGAGCGTGAAGGGGTTCGCCGAAGAGACATCTCGTGAGAGTCCTGCTCCTGGAGGAGGATCCGTTTCTGCATACATGGGAGCGTTGGGAGCTTCATTGGCTACAATGGTTGCCAATCTGTCCAGCCACAAGCCTGGTTGGGATGCTCAATGGAGCGAATTCGCAAGCGTAGCCGAGGCAGGCATGTCTCTGCAGGAGCGTTTGTTACACCTTGTAGATGAGGATACGGAAGCATTCAATCGCATCATGGCTGCATTTGGTATGCCGAAGAACACACCGGAAGAGAAGGCTGCAAGGTCGGAAGCCATACAGAAGGCAACACTGTTTGCAGCAGAAGTGCCGCTTGAAACAATGAAGGCTTCTTTCGAGGTGTTTGATGTGTGCCGAAAGATGGTGGAAACGGGTAATCCTAACAGTGTTTCTGATGCCGGAGTAGGTGCATTGGCAGCACGTGCCGCTGTGCTTGGAGCAGGTATGAACGTGAAGATAAACGCTGGTTCACTGAAAGACCGTGAGAAAGCAGAAGCTTTGATAAACGAGGCAAATCAGCTAATAGCCAAGGCAAACAGCGTAGAGGCTGAGATTACAAAACTTGTCGAGGCTAAGTTGTAACGAGAATAGAAAATGGTCTGTCGAATATAAATAACTATTATTATGACATTTGCTGAAGAAATAAGACTGGGCATCCCTGATTGTCTTCCCGAACCGATGCCTTATGACAACAATATAAATCATGCGCCAAAGCGCAAGGAGATACTCACGCACGAGGAGAAACAGCTTGCTTTGCGCAATGCTTTGCGTTATTTTCCAAAGCATCTGCACGCACAGTTGGCTTCTGAGTTTATTGACGAGCTAAACAAATACGGACGTATTTATATGTATCGTTACCGTCCGCATTATGAGATGTATGCAAGACCAATAGACGAGTATCCTCACCGTTCGGAGCAGGCTGCTGCCATTATGCTGATGATTCAGAATAACCTGAACCCGGAGGTGGCACAGCATCCTCATGAACTAATCGTTTATGGCGGTAATGGTGCAATATTCCAGAACTGGGCGCAGTACAGGCTTACCATGAAATATCTGAGCGAGATGACAGACGAACAGACTCTTGTAATGTACTCTGGTCATCCTCTTGGATTGTTCCCGTCACATCCTAATGCACCGAGAGTGGTTGTGACAAACGGAATGGTTATCCCTAACTATTCAAAACCGGATGACTGGGAACGTATGAACGCCCTTGGTGTGAGCCAGTATGGACAGATGACGGCAGGTTCTTATATGTATATAGGTCCGCAGGGCATTGTGCATGGTACAACTATTACGGTGTTGAATGCCGCCCGCAAACAACGGAGTGAAAAGGGCGGTTCGAATGATATCCACGGAATGCTGTTTGTATCGTCAGGACTTGGAGGCATGTCGGGAGCACAACCCAAGGCTGGAAACATAGCCGGTGTCGTAAGCGTGGTGGCTGAGATAAATCCATTGGCTGCGAAGAAACGTTATGACCAAGGATGGGTGGACGAGCTTCATGATAATTTAGATGAACTGATACCTGCTATTAAACGTAGCGTGGAGGAGAAACGTACTGTATCAATGGCTTATGTCGGTAACGTGGTGGATCTTTGGGAACGCCTTGCTGAAGAAGGTGTGCATGTAGATATCGGTAGTGACCAGACTTCGCTTCATAATCCATGGGCTGGCGGTTATTATCCTGCGGACTTGACACTCGAGGAATCAAAGGCGATGATGGCTGAGAATCCGGATGAATTCCGTAAACATGTACAATCTTCGTTGTGCCGCCAAGTGGCTGCCATAAACCGCCTTGCTGCCGATGGCATGTACTTCTTCGATTATGGCAATGCTTTCTTGTTGCAGGCAAAACGTGCGGGAGCGGATATCTGTGAGGCGAACGGTAAGTTCCGTTATCCATCTTATGTGCAGGATATCATGGGACCGATGTTCTTTGATTATGGCTTTGGTCCGTTCAGATGGGTATGTACTTCTGGAAATCCGGCAGACCTTGCAAAGACCGACGAGATAGCGGCAACTGTTTTGGAAGAAATCATGCAAAATGCGCCAGATGAGATAAAGGGACAAATGGCAGACAATATCCATTGGATATGCGAGGCAAGCCGCAACAATCTTGTGGTAGGATCGCAGGCTCGCATCCTTTATGCTGATGCAGAGGGTCGTTCAAAGATAGCGTTGGCATTCAACGAAGCGATACGAAAAGGCGAAATAACCCGTCCTGTTGTCCTTGGACGCGACCATCACGATGTGTCGGGCACCGACTCTCCTTTCCGTGAAACAAGCAACATCTACGACGGTTCGCAGTTCTGTGCCGACATGGCTGTGCAGAACGTCATAGGCGATTCGTTCCGTGGTGCTACATGGGTGTCGTTGCATAACGGCGGAGGTGTAGGCTGGGGTGAAGTGATAAACGGTGGCTTCGGCATGGTGATTGATGGCAGCTCTGAGAGCGACCGTCACATCCGGGAGATGCTTTTCTGGGACGTGAACAATGGTATCGCACGAAGGGCGTGGGCACGCAACGAAGGATCCATCCATAGCATTGAGCGGGAGATGCTCCGTTCGCAAGGGCTGCAAGTGACTATGCCAAACATTGTTGATGACGAGATTATCAGTAAATATGTGAACTAAATTTAGAGAACTACAAACAAAAAATAATGCCAGTATATGAAAATACACGAGATTTCTGCAGAACACCTTTCTATTGAACGCATTGGTGAGATTGTATATGGTGACTATAAAATAAAACTAAGTGATGATGCGCATAAGCGTATTGTGGAATGTCGGGAATATCTCGACCATAAGATAGAAGAGACGACTTCGCCCATATATGGAGTCACGACTGGATTCGGATCGCTTTGTAACGTGAAAATCGGTTCGGATGATTTGGCACAGTTGCAGATAAACCTTATGATGTCGCATGCGTGCGGCACAGGTGACAGAGTGCCTAACGACATCGTGAAGATAATGTTGTTGCTTAAGATACAGTCATTGAGCTATGGCTTCTCAGGATGTCAGCTTGTAACCATAAACCGCCTTATCGACTTCTTCAACAACGATGTCTATCCTGTTGTTTACATGCAAGGTTCGCTTGGAGCATCGGGTGATTTGGTTCCGCTTGCGCATCTTACGTTGCCGCTTGTCGGGCTTGGCGAGGTGGAATATGAAGGTAAGGTTATCTCTGGAGCTGAGATGTTGCAGAGGTTTGATTGGTCTCCTATTCAGCTTGCCTCAAAAGAGGGACTTGCATTGCTTAATGGTACACAGAACATGGGAGCCTTTGCTGTATGGGCTTTGTTGCAATCACATAGGTTGAGTGACTGGGCAGACAAGATTGCGGCAATGTCGTTGGATGCTTATTACGGACTTACGGCTCCGTTCATTGATGCAGTCCATCAGGTTCGTCCGCATAAAGGACAGATTGTTACGGCAGCGCGCATGAGGGAGTTGCTCGAAGGCAGTGAGATAATCGAGAAGCCGAAGCCATACGTACAGGATCCTTATTCATTCAGATGTATTCCGCAAGTGCACGGAACTGTGAAGGACACCATAGAATATGTCAATTCGGTCATTGACGTGGAGGTAAACTCTGCGACGGACAATCCTACAGTATGTCCTGACGAAGACCTTATAATATCTGCCGGCAACTTCCATGGCGAACCGATAGCCATGCCAATGGATTTCCTTGCTATTGCGTTATGCGAATTGTCAAACATCTCGGAACGTCGAATATACAAACTTGTAAGTGGTACGCGCGGACTGCCGAGCTTCCTTGTTGCCAATCCAGGCGTGAACAGTGGTTTTATGATTCCGCAATATACAGCCGCTTCAGTTGTAAGTTTGAACAAGACTTTGTCTACACCTTCTTCAGTGGATAGCATTCCTTCGAGCCAAGGACAGGAAGACCATGTGAGCATGGGCGCTAATGCAGCCATAAAACTATACAAAGTGGTACTCAACACGGAGCGTGTGCTTGCAATAGAATTGTTCAATGCCGCACAAGCCCTCGACTTCCGTCGTCCGTTGAAGTCTTCTCCAGTAGTGGAAGCTATTCACGAAAGCTACAGAAAGGTCGTTCCTTTTATCGTTCACGATGAAGTAATGTATCCGCATATAGCCAACTCAATTAGTTTCTTGCGTGGTTGACCGGAAAAGTGATTGATTACAATGAATAATAAATAACATCGAATAGACAATGAAGTTATTTGTAAAGAATATTCGACACCTGGCAGGTGTCGAATATGAACCGAAACTTCGTCTGCAAGGCAAGGAGATGGCAAATGTCAATGTTATTGACGATGCCTGGCTCCTTGTTGAGGACGGACGCTTCTCTCAGTTCGGCAGTGTGTCAGACGGTATGCCGTCATTCGAAGATGTTGATAACATTATCGATGCGGAAGGCGGAATGGTGTTGCCGTCATGGTGTGATTCACATACCCATATCGTCTTTGCCGGTAGCCGGGAGAGGGAATTTGTGGATAAAATAAATGGATTGAGCTATGAGGAGATTGCACGCCGAGGCGGTGGTATCCTCAATTCTGCCGACCTGCTGCACAACACTACGGAGGAAGAACTCTTCCGCCAAGCCATGCAGCGTTTGGATGAAGTAGTGCGCAAAGGTACGGGATGTATAGAGATAAAGAGCGGTTATGGACTGAATCTTGAAGATGAGCTGAAAATGCTTCGTGTGATACAGCGCATGAAGGAGGCTTCATCGGCAAAGATTGTCTCTACATTCCTTGGTGCGCATGCCGTAGCCCGTGGTATGACGCAGGATGACTATGTGAAGCTCATTGTGAAAGAGATGATACCCGAAGTGGGACGGCAACGTCTTGCTGACTTTGTGGATGTGTTCTGCGACCGTGGATTCTTTACTCCGGAAGAGACAGGCTTGATCCTTGATGCCGCCGCTGCTTGGGGAATGCGTCCCAAGATTCACGCCGACGAGTTAGCTTCGTCGGGTGGAGTGGAAGTAGGAGTGAAGCATGGAGCATTGTCGGTTGACCATCTGGAAAGTATGACAGAAGAGGAAATCGAGATATTACGTGATAGCGGAACCATGCCAACGGTGTTGCCCGGCACGTCGTTCTTCCTCAATATGCCTTATGGCAAGGGACGTAAGATGATTGACGCTGGTTTGGGAATGGCAGTTGCCAGCGACTACAATCCTGGGTCAACTCCTTCTGGCGACATGAAGTTCATTGTTTCGTTAGCTTGCATAAAGTTGCGATTGTTACCAAACGAGGCATTGAATGCAGCGACAATAAACGGAGCTTATGCCATGGGAGAGAGTGCTGACTATGGAAGCATTGCGAAAGGTAAAGTTGCCAATTTCTTTATCACCCATCCACTTCCGTCAGTTGACTTTATTCCTTATGCCTACACTACGCCTATTGTAAAAAAGGTGGTGCTTGGAGGAAAGCTACAGAAGTAAGCCAACTTGGGCAGAGGTTTATTCAGGCAGGGCGTGACCGGAACTTTTACACATGCGGAAGCTCCACGACAAAGAGTGTGCCTTTCCCTTGTTCCGAATGTACGGCAATGTTTCCTCCGTGTAGATGGATAATCTTTTGCGACAGCGTCATGCCGATGCCATGTCCCTTTGCCCCTTTTTCATCCCTGCCTCTATAGAACAGGGTGAAAAGATTCTCTTTGTCTTTGTCCGACATGCCGAATCCATTGTCCGACATGCGGATATATCCTTCGATTCCTTATCGTTTTATGTTATTTATCCTTCATCAACTGGCAAAAGTAAATCTCCGTTTCATCTTTTACATTTCTAAATCTTTCTTGGGCAAAAGGAGATTGAGCATGACCGCAAGGAGGAACACGACTGCTACGCAATTCTCGGCAAATACGGTGCGTACAATCTCTGGAAAAATCCTGAACATTTCCGTGGCTTGTGTGAAACCAAGTCCAACGTTCTGGCTGAATGATGTGATTGGAGTACAACCGAACAGTCCTGATACGCTACTCACAAAACCGTCGCAACTGATGGCTGCCCCCATTTCAGATTCATTCGGATTACGTTTCAGTGCGCTGTTGCACAAAGCCGATGTATCCCCGATTGTCTCTGTAGCTGATACCAAATATACAGCAATAACGGAAAGGATGGCTCCGATGTTAAATTCGGGTGAGAAGGGGAGTAGTTTAGGCAATGAAATGATAGATTGGCTGGCGATTCTGCTGAAATCGACCATTCCCATAGAGCAAGCAATAATGTAGCCTTCGATTAGCCCGACAAGAATGGAGAGAGAGCGCAAGAATCCTTTAGCGAATACTTGGCAGAGAAGGCAAGCTAACAAAGTAACGCTACCTACAATCCAGTTGTTCATGCTGCCAAAGTCCGCTGCTCCTTGACCCCGGCGAAAGAATTAGCACCGATGGGAAGTAGAGAGAACCCGATGGCTGTCACCACTGTAGCCGCAACGACAGGAGGTATAAGCTTAATCCAATATTTGACAAATAATCCTAAAACACCTTCGACGAGACCTCCGATAATGACAGCTCCGATGAGTGTTCCCATGCCGTAGGAACCGGCGATGCTGATAGCGAGCGAAAGGAATGTGAATGAAATACCCATTACGATCGGCAGTCGCGAGCCTATGCGCCAAATAGGGAATAGTTGCACTAACGTACCGATACCGGCGATGACCATACAATTTTGTATGAGTGCCGCACTGATTGTACTGTCCAATCCGACAACGCTTGCCAAAATCATGATAGGAGTGATGTTGCTGACGAACATAGCCAGTACATGCTGGAGACCGAATGGGGGTGCTTTCCCCAATGGCACTCTACCATCAAGTTGGTAGAGATTTTCAATTGAATTATTCATATATAAGATAAGTGTAACGATTCGTCTGCAAAAGTACATACTTTATTTATAACTAATAAATGTATTCTTCTGACGGGATGAAAAATATAAAAGAATTATGGCTAAAAGTTGTGCATAAGGTGTCCTAATTCTTATTATAATGGAATATTTAAATCTTTGCAGAATCTTAAAACACCGTTTAAACAGCGTTTAAACGGTGTTTTAATGCTGTTTAAACGGTGTTTATTCTAAAAAGGGAGTTTAAGCTATTCTTTATTCTATAATCCAATTTTCAATATGCCCACTCTTCGTGTTAAAGTTTATGCCCACTTTTGTTATAGGTTTTCCACAAAGGGCGAATCGCTGGGCATAATTCCTCAAGTTGATTTGTTGCATTGCGGTGTTGGAATCCTTATTGAGTTTCAGCTCAATGATGTACAGACGAGAGTCGGTAAGCATAACCACATCAACTCTGCCATTTGGCGTATGCACTTCAACATCTATCAAGAAGTGTGTCAAGAGAGAGAAGATGATGAAAAGCACTTGCTGATAATGTCCTTCATAGTTGGTGTTGTTGCAATACGGCACTGTCCCGAAGAAAGTTTGCAGCAACTTGAGTGCTCCGTCCATATCGTTTTGTCGAATAAGTACTGACATTCGGGCAATCGTCACATTGCCAGTCTCTGCATACATACCTTCAAGATAATTGGGCAACAGACTTTCAAAGAGCCCTACCTTGATTTCCTTGTTGGGGAAGTCAAGGGTGTAGATTTCCGACATTGGTTCGTAATCTTTTATCGTTATGTATCCGCTTTGATAGAGCAGCGGAGTTATGGATGTCATGTTCTCGGTAGGAGCATCAAATGAAGAAGCTTTTGCATACATTTTAGCAATGTTGGCAGGCAAGACATCAAACCTGTTCAACATATTAATAAGGTAAGTCGGAGTTCCAGAACCGAACCAATAGGCATCAATCTTTCCTTTAGAAAAGCAATTGATCAGGCTGAAAGGATTGAACACGTCGGGGCTTGGCCATGTGAAATGGTAGCCGTCATAGTTCTCTTTCAGTTTATCGATGGTCTGTTCTCGAGTAAGTCCTATCTTTTCGGCAAGTGCATCTATGTCATCACTCATCTGTGTCAGCAACTCTTCCTTAGTGATGCCGCATATTCCAGAATATGGTTCGTCCATGCTGATATTGCTAATATTGTTCAATTCACTGAATATACTTAGTTGTGAGAATTTTGTGATGCCTGTTAGGAACACGAAGCGGAGATACGGTTCGCAAAGCTTAAGCGGACTATAGAAGTTACGCATTATTTGGCGCAATTCACCGAGGTTGTCGTTCTTATGTGCCACGTCAAGCAAAGGTGCGTCATATTCGTCAATAAGCACGACAACCTGTTTGCCAGATTTTTTATAAATAGTGTTTATCAAGTCGATAAGTCGGATGTTGGGATCGGTAGAATCAGAATGTATGCCAAGCCGTTCTTCGTTGCTTTCCAAAACATAAAGCAGATAGCGGTTAAGTTGCTCCTTCTCCATGTGTTTTCCTCCGCTCATATCGAAGTGCAGCACAGGATATTCCGTCCACTCCTTTTCCAATTGTTCTAAAGCGAGTCCCCTAAACAATTCTTTTTTACCCTCAAAGTAACTTTTTAACGTAGATACAAGCAAAGACTTGCCAAACCGTCTTGGACGGCTCAGAAAGAAGAACTTGCCACTTGATGCCATGCGGTACACATATTCTGTTTTGTCTATGTACAGCATGTCTCGTTTTCGGATTTCCGAAAATGTCTGTATACCTAAAGGATAAAGTTTCAATGCCATAATACTTATTGTTTTGCTTGTTTTTATTGAGATGCAACTTGTCTCCTACAAAGATAAATAAACTCTTTGAAAAAAGGTGCATTTTGATAGGCATACTCTTTTTATGCTTTTGCATTTGTTTAAATGCAAGTATCTGTTAACCGATGAATAAATATCGACTGCTTGGGATAATTTATTTAATAACCCTGTGTAATTACTAATCATTTGCGGCTATTTTATATATGAATGTTAAAATATAAGCTGATTTGAAATTTTATCGGCTAAAAAATTGTGTATTGGGGTGAAAATTTCATATCTTTGGCGCGGACGTTAAAACTCCAAAAAACTATAGTTCATAGAGAACTAAAATAAACAAAAACAAGAACACAAAAAGATATGCTAAAGTTAAAGAGTTTGATCTAAACAAGGCACTCAATGGGTGAAAACCACTTTAGTGGAATGTGTTTTCCTTTTAAATCAATTAGAGTCCCACTACTGGGACGGATTATATATTAATCAAAATAACCCCGAAAAGGGGAGACGGTAGTTCTATTTCAATTTTTCAGGACTATTTTATCCACTTTGGCGGGATAGTAACTATTAAATATATCATCTATGTTAAACAAAACTAAATTTGTCAGTTTGCTCATGTTTTCGGGGGCTTTAGCTTTTCCCCCCCCCAGAGCGCATTTGCTGAAACTAAACCGTTTAAGCAAGAAACAAACACTTCCCAACAAAACGAAAAAGTATCCGGTATTGTAAAAGATGCCTTTGGCCCTGTTGCCGGTGCATCTGTTGTAGTAAAAGGAACTACTAATGGTAGCGTTACCGGTATGGATGGAAATTTCACTTTGGAAAATGTAAAGAAAGGAGACATTATCCAGATTTCCTTTATCGGATATGTCACTCAAGAGATTAAGTACACGGGACAGTCTGTCTTGAAGGTGAATTTGAAAGAAGATTCAAAAGCTCTTGAAGAAGTAGTGGTTGTTGGTTACGGAACGCAAAAGAAAGCCAACTTGACCGGAGCCGTTGCGCAAGTGGCAGGTGATGTTTTGGAAAACCGTCCTATCGCTAATATCGGACAAGGTTTGCAGGGAGTTGTCCCCAACTTGAATGTAAACGTTGGCGGTGGTGCTCCAGGACAATCTTCTTCTTTTAATATTCGTGGTACGACCTCTTTGAATGGCGGTAGTCCGTTGGTGTTGGTTGATAATGTCCAAATGGATGCCAATTTGGTCAATCCCGATGATGTAGCTTCCATTTCCGTTTTGAAAGACGCTGCTTCCGCCGCGATTTATGGTGCGCGTGCGGCTTATGGTGTTATCTTGATTACAACGAAACATGGTAAGAAAGAACAAAAACCACAAGTCTCTTTCTCTGCAAGCGGTTATTGGCAAAGTCCAGCTGTACGGGTTACGAATGTGAACTCAATGGAGTTCTTGACGATGAAGGACTTGGCTTATCAGAATGGAGGAGGAAGTGGTCACTACTATAATGATGCCATTTACAAATATGCGGAAGCCTATTTTAATGGCACGTATGAGTATCCTGAGTTTTATAATGAAGCGATAGACCCGAACAAATGGCAATATTGCGGTAATACGGATTGGTTCAAGGAGTTGTATAAGACCTCATTCTCCCAGATGTATAATGTCAATTTGAACGGTGGTTCGGAAAAAACGACCTATTATGCTTCTTTGGGCTTTAATGATGTCGGAGGTATGTTGAAAGCCGGGGACGATTATTACAAGAAATTCAATGCAAATGTGAATGTTTCATCTGATATCACGAAATGGTTGAATGTCTCTGCCAAAATCATGCACACTTATACGAAAGAGCAGCACCCAACAGGCGGTACTACGGCAATGAACTCAACGGCTTATTCCGGTCTGTCAAGTTACAGTGGTATGATGAAGAACGACTTGAGTCCGCTTATGCCGATTCGCCATGGTCATACGGGCCGTCTGTATACAAATCTCGGTGCTCCTGCCTTGAACCAGTCTGATATCATCACTACAGGAGGCAAACTCTACCAAGATGACGGAATACATTATTATGCGGGCCAGGGCAGTTACACCAATCCTGTCGCTATTCAGGAGCAAGGTGGTAACGGTCTTTATAAGCAGAACGACTTATGGATGACGGGAGCCGTCCGCATTACACCGTTGGAAGGTTTGAACATTAATGCCGATTATACATTCAATTTCTATAATAAAGGGCAAAAACAGCATGTCCAGCGTTTTTATGATTACACAGCCGTAGCCGGAACGCAAGGCTATTATCCTTGGACGAACCCGAGCAGTGTGACAATGACGAATAATGAAGATTATTACACTGCGTTCAATGCTTTTGCCGAGTATACGAAATCGCTGAATGATACGCATAATTTCAAAGTCATGGCAGGTTATAACCAAGAATACAAGCATACGAAGTATTTCTGGGCAGGACGTAAGGAGTTGATTAATGATGCCAATCCGGCTATGAACCAGGCAACAGGTGAAAAGAATCTGGGATATTCTGAAAGCCATTGGGCCATCAACGGTTTCTTTGCACGTGTCAACTACAACTTCAAGCAACGTTATTTGTTGGAATTGAACGGACGTTATGACGGTTCATCCAAATTTGCCAAAGACGACCGCTATGCATTCTTCCCATCCGTATCAGCAGCTTGGCGTATTTCTGAAGAATCGTTTTTCAGACCAGCAAAGAGCTGGATTGATGATTTGAAGGTCCGTGCTTCTTGGGGCTCTTTGGGGAATCAGGTGGTTGACGCATTGGGCAACTTCCCTTATTTGCCAAGTTATGGCGTGAATGCAAGTTATCCTCATCTGTTGGGTGGCTCAAGACCTGTAGCTGTTAATCCGTCTGGATTGGTCAGTGGTACATTTACTTGGGAAACTGTAACACAAATGGACTTCGGTCTTGATGTTATCCTATTGAACAATCGTTTGAATGCGACTTTCGATTGGTATCGCCGTGATACAAAAGATATGTTGACAGCGGGCCAGTCTCTGCCTGCCGTATTGGGAACTAACGTTCCGGTAGAAAACGCTGCCGATTTGAAAACGACCGGTTGGGAATTGTCTTTGGGATGGAGCGACCGGTTGTCAAGCGGATTCTCTTATTGGGTAAAAGCTGTGCTTTCCGATTATCAAGGAGAAATCACTAAATTTACAAATGATGCAGGTTCACTCAACAACTATTATGTTGGAAGGAAAATGGGTGAAATATGGGGATTCCGCTCAACTGGTTTGTTCCAGTCCGATGCGGAAGTGGCAAGTCATGCAGACCAATCATATTTATATGGTGGAAAATGGACAGCCGGAGATGTGAAGTATGTCGATTTGAACAATGATGGCAAGATTAACATCGGTAAAAACACTTTGGATGATCCGGGTGACAGGACAATCATTGGTAACTCTACACCGCGTTACAGCTATGGTGTCACTGCTGGCTTTGAGTTTAGGAACTTCGACTTCGAAATGTTCTGGCAAGGTGTCGGCAAACGTGATTACATGGCGGGAGGCAATGCTTTCTGGGGCTTCACGTCGGAATGGGACACGCCTTTGAAATCTGCTTTGGATTATTGGACTCCTGAAAATACCGATGCTTATTTCCCGCGTCCGAACTGGAACAACGGTGGTAACAGACAGACTTGTGACCGTTATTTGCAGAATGCAGCTTATCTCCGCTTGAAGAACATCACATTGGGTTACTCGATTCCTCAAACCGTCTTGGGGAAAGTCGGCATCAGCCGCTTAAGAGTTTATGTGCAAGGTGAGAACTTGTTGACATTCACTCCGCTGATTGATGCTTTTGATCCGGAAATTATCAATAACATGACTTATCCGATTACCAAAAAAGTGTCTGTAGGTCTTAATTTAACATTCTAAACGAAATAAAACAATGAAACTGAAATATATATTGTGCATGGCGGCTTTTGCGGGTGCTTTTACGGCTTGCGATGTGACTGACAAGTCGCCGATTGATTCTTTGACAGATGCTTCCTATTGGAGAACTGTCCAGGATTTGAAATTGTATGCAAACGGCTTGTATGGTAATTTGGATGCTCCAAGTGTCACAAAAGACAACACGAGTGACAATTGCGTGACTACCAGCTATAGTTCATGGCTATTCAACGAATCGAGCGTTCCTGCCACGGCAGGTAGTGCTGGATGGACTTGGGGGAATATCCGTACTTGCAACTTCTTCTTGCAGCGTTATGAAACTGTAAGCGGAACGGAAAGTGAAATCAACCAATACGTAGCGGAGGTTCGTTTTTTCCGCGCATTGGACTACTTTGGCAAAATCAAAGCGTTCGAGGATGTGCCTTGGTATGAAAAGGATTTACAGACGACAGACAAGGACGAACTATATAAAGCACGTGACTCCAAGGATTTTGTTTTGGGTAAAATCATAGAGGATTTGGAATTCGCAATCACTTGGCTGCCGGATTTGGGCAAGCAAGAGAGCGGTCGCTTGACAAAAGACGCGGCACGGACACAGTTGGCTCGTGTTTGTTTATATTATGGTACCTATAAAAAGTACCACAACGAATCCGGACCACCGACTTCCGGAGAGTTGTTGAGCAAGGCTATAACTCTGACTAACGAGATTATGAATAGCAATAATTACGCAATCGTGAAAGGTACGGATGCAGGTTGCGGACAATTACCGTTTGAAGGATATCCTTTGTATTACTCTAACCAGTTTGTACAAGAGGACTTATCTTCCAACAAAGAGACTATTTTGGCTCGTTATTATGAAGATGGTGTTTTGATGCATCAAACTGGCCGTCAGGCAGGATCTTCAGGAACAGGACTTTCAAAAGACTTTGTGGAGTCTTTCTTGTGTACGGACGGATTGCCAATTTCTGTCAGCAAAATGTATAAAGGCGACGAAAGCTTGGAGGATGAGTTTGTCAATCGAGATCCCCGTATGTATCAAATCATTGACAACCGTAACAAACCTTTTACAATTATTAATGGCGAACAGCAAGTGAATCCTTTCCCTGCTTGTGGAGCGAATGACGCAGTAACAGGATATCCGTGTGTGAAGTTCCGTTCTCCGCTTCAGGCGCAGTGGGAAGCTAACAAGACCACTTATGATTGGTTCGTTTACCGCTATGCTGAAGTTTTGTTGATCAATGCGGAAGCTCATGCGGAATTGGGCACTTGTACACAAGAAGTTCTGGATAGAACAGTGAACCAACTACGTGACCGTGTCGGTATGCCTCACATGACGACAAGTCCGGTGGCTGACCCGGCTGCTATCGATTATGGCTATGAGGTGACGCCTCTGATTTATGAAATCCGTCGCGAACGCCGTATCGAACTGGTAACGGAAGGTCATCGTTTGGACGATTTGAAGCGTTGGAATGCAATGAAGGTATTTGAAAACCCGAAGACAATGTTAGGTATCCGCATCACAGATGCAGTAAGGAAACTGTACGAAGGCAATGTCGTTTTCGGAGGTGCGGACGGTCGTCCTACTGTTGAATACCAAGGAAAAACTTACTTGTTCCAATATCCGAGCAAGAGTTTGGACGATCCTGGTCGTAAATGGTCTCCTAACGACAAACGTTGGTTTAGCCCATTGCCAACAGATGAGTTGACATTGAATCCGAATTTGAAACAGAATCCGGGTTGGTAATTAAATAATTTGTTAGAATCCGATGTGCCATAATTGCAAACGGCAGTTTTGCTTTGAATCAGAACTTGCATGTTTAGATGAGTAAACCTGTATTTGTTTAATTCTTAGTTGTTTATGTTTTGTTGATGATGGCACATTTTAAACAACCGTTGTTTTGAAAAAAACGTCAAATGTTTTTTGAAAAACATTTGACGTTTTCAAAAATTCCTCGTGATGTTTTTGAAAAAACAACGGTATGTTTTTTTGACTTATTTTGATATGTTTTTTGAACACTCTAAAGGGCATTACCCTCGCATTTATTACTCATGGTATGACATACCAATTATGATGATATTAGAGGCATATTTGATAAAATGGAAAGAAACTGTATCTTTGAAGAAAAAATGTATTTGGATCGGATTTCAGTGGGTGACGATGGGGTTCATCACTTATGAGGGACTCGTTCATCGGGGACGATTGGATACGATTGATTATCTTGAACAAGACTATTATATCCGCAATGGAAAGAGGAATAAGATAGCTACATTTAATCAAACCACTCTATATAAACGCCGTATGCGTGGTTTGGACTTGGTGCTTGCTCATAAAGGGATGCTTTATGAAATCGTATAATATCCTGGAATTTGTCGAAGGCAAAGTGCAAACGGACATTTATCTGTTAGTTTCAAAAAAGAAGGGAATCTTCAGAAAGTAAAGTTTGCAATCATGTTGAATAAAATAATTTAGGGTTTGCTAATTAATGGCAAGTAGTTGATTGCTAA
>ULRN01024128.1_pt1 | contig 41875 bp, 31 predicted proteins | sample 1955461 | NCBI WGS metagenome assembly ULRN01 (sample SAMEA4835683, study PRJEB28245) | human gut metagenome | biome: gut microbiome; material: fecal sample | place: Denmark | collected 2008 | reverse complement strand
GCTCGTCACCTTCCCAGCCAATACATTCCCCGTTCAGCTGTAGCCAAGCGTCGTTGCCGTTTTTGTCTTTCGACTGGATAACGAAATGTACAGGTTCCCCTTTTAGCATATGGGGGATATGGGTGTTCATTATATTACGGCTTGTCTCATCTAAACGGGAGAAAGGACTGAAAGATAAAAAAGAATTATTATCAATACCTGAGAAGTCCTTATATTTATCATTTGCCTCTAGCAATGTAAAATTGCCGTCTTTATGTACCTTATGTTTGGATATGAAACCGGGGATATTATCATAAGCTATCGTTTGCTCGATTCGTCTTCGCATTACGTCCTCCACATCGGTCATTACCGTATAGGAGATAGGAATGCCGTCTTGGAGTTGGTCGGTAAATGTGGAAGTGATCTTTGTCCATCTTTCTCCATTTTTGGTGGGCATTTGGATAACAGCCTCGTAACCGTTGGCTTTGTTTGCTAACGCTAGCTCCTGTAAGCCCCATCAATAAGTTGTATTCTAGATCCGTTTCCCGCCCTTCCATCATATGTCTTTTTATATTATCTTACAAAAGTAAAGATTCTCAAGGGGAATCTGCAAAATTCTTTATTAATAATATGTTCTATTTTTGCTTTCTTTAGGAACTCTTGATAGATTTGTAATGGACGTGTAAGTTCCTGTTTCTCTAATGGGTAATTTTTACTGTATATTTCTATGATACCTTGACTACACATCATGAAAATGGCCTTTATCATCTCTTTATTGTTCAAGATATCGGGATATACGGCATATTGATAGAGAAGCTCGTAGAAGTTCGTGATCAGGTTGGCCCTGTTTTGGGATATAACATTGAGTTTCGAAGTGGTCAATTCTGACATATTGATAGTTGAGCGTATTTGCCCTTCCATGTAAAGGATAAAGACCCCGCTTTTATCTTACAAGGAATATTTATAAACTCCTTGAGTTCATCGGCGGATATGTATTTACCAACTATAAAGTCCGTAGGTGAATCAAGGCAGAGGAACTGTTTATCCATATTGTAAGATTTTTGACGTCAAATATAAATATTAATTGAAACTCAAATGTTGTAAAAGGAAATATGGAACATATTATCCCAAAAAATAGTTAGCCAAGACTAAATAAGATCGTTTACACCCATAAACTTGAACGGTTGCGCCGGCTTAAAGTCTTGTGCGACCAGTCGCTACCATCCCGTTTGTTCCCGAATAAACTACTCTTGTACACATGATTTTCAACTTTTAATAGGTTATCTTCAAATATTTGATTGATATATCAACAGTTAGAATCTCTTAATGTTCAGTTTACGTTTTCGCGTCAAAGAGTACGGCGGCTTCGAAACCTTTTTCCTGCAATTCCCTTAGGTGAGATTTAGCACGAAGGATACCATTCATACTACTTTTCCGAAGGTGTTTTCCAGATTATCTTGTTCCTCTTTGTTGGGTTTGATAATTGGCGATAAGACTAAATAACATTCCTGATAAGACAAGGTAAGACTTCGTAAGTGAGTGGTAACATAGTTTCTTTTAAGAATACGTTTCTTTTGTATGAACGAAAAATGATAAAAACAAACCGATATGAAACGTACTATTTACTACATGATTTTATGCTTGCTGATGAGTCTCGGTGAGATTATGGCACAAGGTATTTCCGGGAAGGTGATGGATGGCAAGGAACAGCCGGTAGATGGAGTGGCGGTGATTTTACAGACCCTCGACTCTGTATATGTGGATGCCGTGGTTACCGATACGCTTGGGGATTTTCGATTGAATCATCCGCTAGACCAGTCGTATCGACTTATTTTCCAACACATCTTATATAATATGGTAGAGAAAGAGATAACTACCGCCAACGTAGGTATGGTGGTGCTGGAGGAGAAAGATTATCAGTTGGCCGAGATTACCGTAAAGGGAGAACGCCCGCAAGTGAAACTGGAGGGAGGCAAGCTGACGTATGATGTCCCTCAACTGATGAAGGATAAGACTGCCACGAACGCTTTTGAGATCATCAAGGACTTACCGGGGCTTATCGAGCGGAATGATAATCTGGAACTGGTAGGGGCCAGTCGTTTGAATATAATCTTGAATGGGCAGTTGACGACAATGTCGGCAGATCAATTAATCCAGTTACTGAAAACTATGCCGGCCTCAAGGGTCGAAAAGGTCGAGGTGATGTATAACGCTCCAGCTAAATATAATGTCAAGGGGGCGTTACTCAATGTCGTATTGAGTAAGAATGAGTCCGAGACTCCTTCTTGGCAAGGTGAAACGGGTGTGGATTACACCCAATATCGCCATGCGGGGGGAGATGCGCATGTGAATTTACTTTATACGAATAAGGGCTTTAGCATAGATTTCCTGTTGAATGGTAATAAGAGACGGGATGTGATGGGGGAGGATATGTTGGCCCGCCATACATTAAATAGTGGTATGACGGAAATAAGCCAACATAATCGGGCCCTTGTCCATGTAAATAGAGGAACGGTTCGTCTGGGAATGGATTATACGTTCGCGAATGAGGATAAACTCTCTTTGGCATATTATCTGAAGGGAGATAAAGTCTTATCGGACCGTGATGCCTTTACCTCATATCTGGATCTGTCGAAGCCGGAAAATAAAAGTGAGAGTACGAGCTTGGTCCGTGATGACGGGCACTCCGCTATTCATAATATACGTTTACAGTATGACGGACATGCCGGGATATCGGCAGGAGCGGATTTCACCCGTTATCATTCGCCCTCGGTACTTGATTACCAGGATACGAATACGAATGGTTCCCGGACTGATATGATAAATAATACGAGACAGGATGTATCCCGCTGGTCCGTATTCCTAAATAAGACACATAGTTTCGCTTCCGGGTGGGGATTGAATTACGGCGTGCATGGAGGTTACGCCTCGTCGAAAAACTATTCGGAGTATTTATATGATCAAGGTGCTGGCTATGAGATGGACGAGGAAGCGTTGGAGGATAATACACAAAAGGAATACATCGCTGATATTTTCGCCGAGGTATCGAAAAGCTTCGGAGAGCGTTTCTCTGCTACGGTCGGGCTGAAAGGGGAGTATTTTAAGTCTGACTACGCCTCTAGCCGGGAAAATATGAACCTATGGAATGAGGGGGCGTTGTTTCCTACCGTATCCCTGAGCTATACGTTTTCTCCCCGACATATTTTACAGTTCGATATAAGTAGCGATAAGACCTATCCCGGTTATTGGCAAGTCTCCCCGCAAGTAACGCCTCTAAACTCTTACTCGGAGGTGGCGGGAAATCCCTTGTTGAAACCTTATCGCACGTATGAGGGGCAGATGGTCTATATCTTCCGCCAAAAGTATATGCTGGTAGCGTTCTGTGAATACACGCCGGATTATTTCGCCCAACTTCCTTATCAAAGCGATACGGAACTGAAGACCGTTTTTCGTTTTGAGAATATGGATTATAGTCTGGAAGCGGGATTGGCGGTGATCATTCCTTTTAATGTGGGTCGTTTTTGGAATAGCCGCATCACACTGCGAGGTTGGAGGATGCAAGAGAAGAATGATAACTTCCACGGCATCTCATATAACCGTGAGGCTTATCTAGGGTTAGCGCATATGAGTAACACATTTAACCTATGTGATAAACCGAATTTAAAAATGACGATAGACGGCCAATACGTGACTCCCGGTGCCATCCAAGGTATATACGACTTGGGTTCCATGTATGAGATATCCGCTGGATTAAAATGGACTTTCTTGAATGACCGTGCCAGCTTGACACTTAAAGGAGACGATATTTTCGCCAGCAGCATTCCACGTACCATCAAGATAAACCAAGGCAATCAATGGAGCCGGATGAGGAAATTGAATGATGAGAGATGTCTGAAATTATCTTTTGTCTGGAAGTTTGGTGGTTACAAGGAGAGGGAACATGATTCGATAGACATATCCCGTTTCGGAAAATAATAGATGCCTTGTAGTTTCATCCTAATGAACTCTTTGTTTCAATAGGATGAAACTGGATGCTCTTCTAAAGGAAATCCTATATTGCTTTCGTACTCGCTTCTATCTGTTCCATTAGCAGGGTGATATTGCTCATGAATAGCTTGACGGAGATCGCCAGCAGGATGATACCGAAGAATTTACGGATCAGGTATATGCCGCCTTTCCCCAAAACTTTCTCTACCTTGCGTGTCATGCGGACAACAAAGTAGACCCATAGCATATTCAGTACCAAGGCTACGATAATATTCATGCTGGCATATTCCGCACGGAGCGACAACAAAGTGGTGAACGATCCTGCTCCGGCTAGCAACGGGAATACCAGCGGCACCAACGTAGCCTCCTTGATTGGCCCTTGATTCTTGAAAATCTCTATGTCGAGAATCATCTCTAAAGATAGGAGGAAGATCACAAAAGCGCCGGCCACGGCAAACGACTCGATGTCCACATGGAAAAGCCTGAGTAATATATCCCCGGCGTAGAAGAACCCTAATAACAATAGAAAGGAGATTAGGGTTGCCTTCAACGCATTGACATCCTTTCCTTTATCCTTTAGGTCTATGATGATGGGAATAGCTCCGATTATATCGATAACAGCGAATAATACGATGAATGCGCTAAGTATTTGCTGGAAGTTGAAATTTGTGAACATGACGTTATCCTCCTCTATTTTTTAATCCTCGTAAAGATACATATTTTTCCTTGAATTGGTCAATATGACGAAATTATTGGTGTGTGTAACTAATTTTAGCAGGCCTGAACTATCAACGTGTCAGAATTGTTCTTATATTAGAAGCAATAATCATTAAATCGAAAGGCCATGGGAGCAAAGAAGAATTTTGTGTTGGACACGAATGTCATATTACATGACTATAAGTGCATCGAGAACTTTCAGGAAAATGATATCTATCTACCCATCGTGGTATTAGAAGAGTTGGACAAGTTCAAGAAGGGGAGTGAGCAGATCAATTATAATGCCCGTGAGTTTGTTCGGGAGCTAGACTTATTGACCAGTAATGACCTGTTCTTGAAAGGCGCCTCACTAGGACCGGGAAAAGGTACACTCTATATCGTGACCGGTGATAAGTACCAGGAGAAAATAGCGCATTCTTTTCCGGATAAAACGCCAGATCACCGTATCTTGTCTTGTGCGTTGACGATCGCCGAGAAGAATCCGAAGATCAAGACAACCTTGGTCAGCAAGGATGTGAACCTTCGTATGAAGGCTCGTTCTTTGGGTATTCCCGTTGAGGATTATATCACGGATAAGGTCGTGAATGTAGATATTTTCGAGCGTGCGCAAGAGACCTATGAGAATATAGACCCCGATTTGATCGACAAGATCTACAGCTCTCAGGAAGGCGTGGACGCAGATTCGTTGGATATCAAGTCTAAGCTCGACCCGAACGAATGTTTTATCTTGAAAAGCGTACGTAATAGCGTATTGGCTCGCTACAATCCGTTTACGGATAAGATCAAGAAGGTGGATAAAGGCACGAACTTTGGTATCCAGCCCCGTAATGCCGAGCAGAGTTTCGCTTTCGAGGTATTGAACGATCCGAATATCAAGCTAGTGGGGCTGACCGGAAAGGCCGGTACCGGAAAGACGTTGTTGGCGTTGGCCTCTGCCTTGAAACAAGCCGGCACGTATAAACAGATACTTTTGGCCCGTCCGATCGTCGCTTTGGCGAATAAGGATCTCGGTTTCCTTCCGGGTGACGAGAAGCAAAAGGTCGCTCCTTATATGCAACCTCTATTCGATAACCTGAACGTGATCAAGACTCAGTTTGCCCCGGGTAATCCCGATGTCCGTAAGATCGACGATATGCAGAAGAACAACCAGTTGGTGATCGAGGCGTTGGCCTTTATCCGGGGGCGTAGCTTGTCCGAGACTTATTGTATCATCGATGAGGCCCAGAACCTCACGCCGCATGAGATCAAGACGATTATCACCCGTGCGGGAGAGGGAACGAAGATGGTCTTCACGGGAGATATCCAACAGATTGACTCCCCGTATCTAGACGCCCAAAGTAATGGCCTGGCCTATATGATCGACAAGATGAAAGGACAAGACTTATTCGCCCATATCAACTTGATAAAAGGCGAGCGAAGCGAGTTATCTGAATTGGCGTCAGATCTTTTGTAATTAAATATAGGGAATTGAAGATTGAAAATAAACGCTTCGTGAAGCTTGATTTTTAATCTTCAATTCTTAACGATTAATCGTTTACGCTCGGGCAGACATAAATCTTCCTGAAACTACCTTTATAGGAAGGATCTCCCATATCTTTGATCTCATTCAGATGTTGTTTAAGATGGGCGGTTTCGCCGTGCTTTTGTAATTCTCCGTCGTTTTTCCAAGTCTCGGCGATAAAGAATTCGGTGCTATCGGTGAGGGACTGGTACATACCGTAGTCGATACATCCCGGTTCTAGCAACGTGCTTTCCTTGCATTTCAAGAATGATTCCTTTAAGGCGGAGACACATTCGGGTTTTACTTTCCGTTTGATATTCAGTACGACTTCCATGGATTCTTTATTGCTTCTTCCATTCGTGCAACCGGATAGAGCGATTAATACGCAGGCCATTGAGATAAACACTTTCTTCATGATAGATTGTTTTTAAGTATTTGATACGACAAAAGTAGTGAATTTTTGATCTAAACACAGGAATCGAACATCTGATATTAAATTATTGTTGTTAGTGGAAGTTGGAATGGATATATTTGTGATAATATTAATAGCTATTTATGTTAAATTTAAAACAAGAGTCATGAGAAAGAGTTTGTTGTATGTATTTGCCGTGATTTGCACGATGGGTTTTTTTACGGCATGTGGTGATGATGACGATTCAAGTTCTTCCGGAAACTGGCAAGATCTGTCGAAAACGTATGAGGGGAAGAGCGTAAATCTGGTAATGGGGGAAGTGACAGTCCCTGTTGACGGTAAATCGGTCGTGATTGCCGCTTCCTCTGCGGAGAAGGCATCCGTAACCTTGAACAATATCATCCCTGAAAATAAGTCGGTCGCTATCGATGCCGCATTGAAGGAAGCGGACGGCACTTATATGTTTACCGGCGAGAGTACGGTTGGCGATTGCGTGGTATCGGTAAATGGTACGGTGAAAGAGGGCGTAGCTTCTGTGGTGTATACTCGTAAATTAACTTCTTCTATCGTAGGTAATTGGAGTTTGAAAGCGGGTGCGGGAGCTGTTTATGCGAATATAGTTACCGGGAATTCTACTATCGATAATCTCGTGCCTATGATAAAGCCAGCTATCAGTAACTTGATTTGGGGCAAAGTAAGCGCTGTAAATGTTAACTTACCGGAGGATGGAATCTTCGATGTTTCTTGGAGACCTATAGGGGCTTCTGAGGATAAAGGAATCGGTGAGATCACAAAAATGGCAAGTATCCAATATTGTGTGGTAGACGGGAAATTTATGGTGGTTGTGGATAAAAATTATGTGACAGTCTTGACTACTTTATTACAACAGGCTGCTGGTGACAAATTGGAGGCCGCTGGTATCTCTATTGACGAGATCATGAAGCTTTTGGTTGATTTAGGAGGTTATTATGGTCTACCTCTTAACATGAAGGTGGATGGAAGTGAGGCTACTTTTTATGCGGATAAGGATTTAATCGTACCGGTTTTGACCATGATAGCTCCTATCTTGAAACCGATGGTTCCGGAGAATTATCAGCAAATGGTAGATATGGTATTGCAACTACTTCCGAACGCAAAAACGTTAGAGTTTGGACTTAATTTCACGAAATAATTGAAAATCCTAGGTTGTAGAGACGGAGTATACCCCGTCTCTACAACTGGATGAAATTTGGCAGGGTTATAATATAGGAGTTAATCAATTACCTTGGTGCTTTCTGATATAAGAATATCGCTATAAATGTATAAACTATATTCGGTATCCAGGCCGCTACGGCAGGACTCACATAGCCATTAATGGCAAAGGTGGAAGTAACCGTCATAAACAGGATGTAAGAAAAACTCAACGCCAATCCAATACCAATATTCATACCCATACCTCCCTTTATTTTCCGGGAAGACAACGACGCTCCGATAGAAGTCAAGATAAACGCCGCCATGATCGTGGCGAAGCGCTTATGATACTCGATCTGGAAGGTCTGTATATTCCCGATACCTCTTTTTTTCTGCCGGTTGATATACGTATTCAGTTCGGGCGTTGTCATCGTCTCGCAATCATTCACGGAAATCAGGAAGTCCGAGGGCACGATAGTCAAGGTCGTATCCTTACGGGAGCCTTGGGAAATATGCTCCCGCATGCCATCGAAATCACGGATCATATAATCGATAACGGTCCATTGATAAAGCGAGTCGTATTTGATCGACTTGGCGGTCAGACGGGAGATCAATTTCTTATCCTCGAAATGCTCCAGAGAGAAACGGTATCCCATGTTCGAGCGAGCGTCATAGCTATCGAAATAAGCGATAACACCCGGCTCGATCTCCAATTGGGCGTTCTTCACGTAATCCACCTTCTTGTTACGGATATATTTGTTCTGGAAATCGATACGAGTCTCATTCGCCGGGGGAATGATGTAAGCGTTCAGGATAAACGTCACGATAGCGATAATCGTAGCCGAGACCGCATAAGGAAGCATTAACCTACGGAAACTCATACCGCTGGCAAGCATCGCTATGATCTCCGAACGATCCGCTAGCTTCGACGTGAAAAAGATCACGGCGATAAATGTGAACAATGGACTGAACAAATTGGCGAAATAGGGGATAAAGTTCAAGTAATAATCCACGATGATCGCTTTTAAAGGGACATCCGGATTCAAGAACTTATCGATCTTCTCGTTTATATCGAAAACGACGGAGATAGAGATAATCAAGGCGATAGCGAACACGTACGTGCCCAGAAACTGCTTGATGATATACCAATCGATCCGTTTTAGTTTAAATTTCATCTGTCTCGTTTTTTATAACCGATTCGCTAATTGACGGACCATACCACTCTTCCATGTAGTAAAATCGCCAGCGATGATATGTGCCCTCGCTTCTTTCACCAGCCATAGGTAGAAAGCGAGGTTATGGATAGAAGCGATCTGTAAGCCAAGCATTTCTTTCGCCTTGATCAAGTGGTGCAGATAAGCCTTGCTATATAAGGTATCCACGTAGGAATGTCCGTCCGGATCGACCGGCGAGAAATCGTTCTCCCATTTCTTGTTACGCATATTGATAGTACCGAAGCGGGTGAAGAGTTGGCCGTTGCGTCCGTTACGGGTCGGCATGATGCAGTCGAACATATCGATGCCTCGTTCGATCCCTTCCAGCAGATTGATCGGGGTACCTACGCCCATCAAGTAACGAGGCTTATCTTTCGGTAAGATATCGTTTACGACCTCGATCATCTCATACATCTTATCGGTAGGCTCGCCAACGGCCAATCCCCCGATAGCGTTTCCATCGGCGCCTTTTCGGGCCACGTTCTCCGCCGCCCTCTGCCGCAAGTCCGTATAGACGCATCCCTGTACGATCGGGAAGAGACTTTGCCGGTAGCCGTATTTCGGTTCCGTGCTGTTGAAGCGGGCGAAACAACGATCCAGCCAACGCTCGGTCAGGCCCAGTGATTGCTTGGCGTAATTATAGTCTGCATCTCCCGGGCAACACTCATCGAAGGCCATGATGATATCCGCGCCGATCGAGCGTTCGATATCCATCACCTTCTCCGGCGTGAACATATGTTTGGAGCCGTCGAGATGCGAGCGAAACTCGGCTCCCTCTTCATGCAGCTTGCGATTGTCGGAAAGGGAGAATACCTGAAACCCCCCGCTATCGGTCAATATCGGCCGATCCCATGTATTAAACTTATGCAAGCCTCCGGCCTGTTCCAAGATCTGTATACCGGGACGAAGATACAGGTGGTAGGTATTGCCTAAGATGATCTGTGCCTTCGTATCCTCTTTCAGCTCCGTCATATGTACCCCTTTTACCGTACCTTGCGTACCCACGGGCATAAAAATAGGCGTCTCGATTACCCCGTGATCGGTGGTAATCAAGCCCGCCCTAGCGTTCGATTTCGTGTCGTTATACTGTAATTCAAATGTCATGTATCAAAAATTTGTGACAAAGGTAGCATTTTTCTCTTAGAATCCGAAGTCATCTATTTCTACCTTTTTCACCTCTTCCTCTTTGGGCTTCTCCACGAATTTGTGTACCTCGTTTGCCTTGATCATGATCGCTCTCATCGGGCGTACGGGACAGATCGATTCGCAGCCGCCACAACCGATGCAAAGATCGGGGTTTACTTGCGGGATGGTCAGCGTGCCCTCGTAAGGAACCATATGCACGGCTTGGGTAGGGCAGTGCTCCGAGCAGGCCCCGCAGTCCGTCCCCTCCGTCTTTACGATACAGCGGTTGATGAAGAAGGTGGCGATGCCCACTTGCGTAGTCGCTTTCTCTTCCTTGGTAAGCGGCTTTATAGCGTGCGTGGGGCAAACCTCCGAGCAGACCGTGCATTCGTAATTGCAATAACTGTCGATGTAAGCGACACGGGGTTTCAACATATAATCAAAGCCATACTCCAATCCCGTGGGACGTAGTACATGACTCGGGCATTGGGTCACGCAAATCTGGCATCCGGTACATACATCCTTGAAACGCTCTATGCTGATCGCTCCCGGCGGTACGATAGGGGGCCATTTCTTGCCGTGCTTACCTTGCCCGTGCTGCCCTTTGCCATGCCCTTTTTCCATTCCTTGGGCAATGGTGGATACGATCGGGAGGGAGACTGCGACGGTAGCTCCTGCCGAGAGAAATGTACGGCGGCTGTTCGGAGCGGTAGCCTGTTGGATCACGTCCGTTTGTACGCGAGCTGTTTCGGCTTCTTTCTTGAAGGAAGGCTTGAAACGGTATTGCAATCCTCCTTTAGCGCACGAGGACACGCAGTTGAAGCAATCTACGCAACGGGAGGTATCTACGGTGAGGTTCTTGCTGTCGATCGCCTCCACCTTACAAGTATGCTCGCAATTACCACAATGCGTACAAGCTTCTTTGTCAAAGGAGATCCGGAAAAACGAATACCGGGAGATCAGGCTCAACAGCGTTCCTACCGGGCAAAGCGTATTGCAGAACAACCTTCCCCGGAATACGACCATGAGGATGAATACGAGCAACGCGACCAAAGCGGATATCACGCCGAATACCGTCACGTTGCTAATCGTGACGTGATAAAGCGTATAGTTATCCATCCGTGCCAATCCGTCGGCCAGCAGGTTATTGACCCACATGACGACCGGACGGAACAGGTTGTTCGCTATACGGCCGAAGTTACTGTACGGATCTAGCAACGTACATAATTCGATCATCCCGAAAACAGCCAATACGAATGTAAGCCCGAGAATAGAGTACCGTAAGATATTCATGGGCTTATGATAGCTGAACCTGCGTACTCCTTTCTTTTTCTTCTTTCCGATACAGAAAATCCGGTTGATAATATCTTGCAATACGCCCGCCGGGCAAATAACCGAGCAATAGATCCGGCCGAACAATAAAGCCAATACGAATTGGAAGGCTACCAACCCCGCCATTCCCCCTAAAATAGCGGGCATGATCTGGAGATGCAACAACGTGTGCAGGTTGTCCGGCAATACATCGGCGAAATCAACGAAGAATAAAAGTATGGGTACGAAAATGAGGATCGCGAGTACGACCCGCAATCCTTTTAAGTAATTAGGCTTCTTCATCCTCGATTATATCTTAATACGTTTGATCGTGACATTATCCAGATTCGTCGTACCCAGCTTTAAAGCCTCGCCTTTACCGATATGACCTACGGCGGCCATATCCAGCTTCTTCACTTGGTTGAACAGGCGAAGGGCAGCGGTGTCGATAGCGACGATATTGGTGGAGGCGATCAAGGATTTCAAGGTAGCCACATCGGCTGCGCTCTTTCCTTGTGGGCCGTTTTGGTGCATGATACGATAAGCGTCCACGATGTTCAATACCGGTTTCTTTTGCCAAGTGCAAATATCGGCGATGCATTGTTGCAAATCATTTTGATGGAAGAAACGGCGATCCCATACGATTCCCATATAGTTCTTCATGGCGCAAGTCATCTTCGCCCCACCATGGTTCTTCAATACGGGGACGTTGATCCATGCGTCCGCCTCGATCAGGGCCTCATGGATCTTGGCGCTTTTTAGGTTCACGCCACCCGGAATGGATACTTCCTTGAAATATTTCTCATCGTTGGCAGGCATGATGATACCTCCGGCCTCTTTTACGGCCTCGGCGATCCCGCTCGTCTCGTAGCATTTCTGCCAGTTATCGCAGGTGTGGTCGAATACGGTCACTTTAGAGGCGCCGGCCTCCAAGCATTTCTTGACCAAGGCTTTCACTAATTTGGGGTTCGTATTACCGGCCAATTCAGGAGAGCGGTCCCAGCCGATATTCGGCTTGATCACGATCTTTTGTCCTTTCTTTACGAAGTTTCCGATACCGCCAAGGGCTTCCAAGGCTTTATCTAGCATCACCTCCGGCTCTCCACCCATAACGGCTACCATATCGGGAGCCTTCTCTACGGCTACGGTGTTCGTGGAAAGGGCCGCTTGCAGACCTTCAAAATTTAAGGATAGAGCCGCGCTAGCGATGACACTGGTCTTTAAAAAATCACGACGTTTCATAATTGTATACTATATTGGTTTATATTTGATTTACGGTACGGTCTTTTTTATTCGCTTGTTATTCCGAACAAAGATAATGATTATTTTGATATGCGAGTCAACTCCTTTTACAAAGTAGAACTGCTTTTTATTGCAACCCGGTTGCAGTGATCTTGCGTAATAAGATAAATTCTTGTCGGAAGGCATATCGGTTCTGATAATATTTTTCTACCTTGCGAGGCAAAAAACAGATTGTATGGTTTTATATTGTAGAGTATCATTGAACGCTTTTGTCGAAAGTTTTCGGAATACCTCGGGGCCTGATTCCTTTTTCACGCTTCCGGCGAAGGGGGTGATGCATATCGTGCCGCAGGAGGAGATCGAGTATGGACTTTCCTTGCTTAGGGAGTCTATCGGCTTGTATGAGGAACGCAAAGGGATACCTGTGGAAAAGAGCAAGAAGGCGATGCCCTTTTTCAGACAGGACAGCCGGATGCTGGTGGGGCCGGAGATAGGCATGTACGTGATCCCTTTGTATGAGAAACCCGGTGAGCCGGCCCGGTCTGCCGAGCCTTCTCTGGTCCTTGAGCTGGACTATCAGTCGTTGGGCGAGCTTTGCCTGTTCGAGAATTATTCCCTGTTGTCCTGCAAGTATGAGAAGGAGCCTATCTTGAACCATTTTACGGCACAATTGGAAAAGGAATACGATACCTTCTTTTTTGATGAGGAGCACACGGGTTTTACGCCTGATTCCCGCTTTTTCTCGATGCTGTGTAACGCCTGTCTGGAGGTGAAGCAGCCTTCCTCGGTGGGGGATAAGGAATGGCGGTTGGCCTCGCTGCAAGCTACGGATGAGGTGCTCTATCGTTATGAGCATGGAAACTTGATCCCATACGTTCCGATATCGATGCCGGTAGACTGCCTGAAACGGGTTTATCTGGAAGATTTCCGGCAACAGCCCTTATTATTCGGGACTTTGAACGGTTTCTTGAAAAGCAAGGGACTTCCCGCCGAACAATTACTAAACTTATCATAAGGAATGAAGACAGTATCAAATCAAGAACTAACGATCCGTGTCTCCGAACATGGAGCGGAGTTGAGTAGTATCGTAGCGAACGCTATGGGAAAGGAGTATCTCTGGCAAGCGGACCCCGCTTTCTGGAAACGTCATTCCCCGGTATTGTTCCCGATCGTCGGGAGCGTATGGAAGGCCGAGTATCGGAACGAGGGAACCGTGTATCCGCTGTCGCAGCACGGCTTTGCGCGGGATATGGATTTTACGTTGATCGATGAGGCGGAGAACGAGTTGCGTTTCGCGCTGGAAAGTACCCCGGACACGCTGAGAGCCTATCCGTTCCCTTTCCTTCTGGAGATCGGGTATCGTTTGGAGGGCAATAAGGTGGAGGTGCTTTGGCGTGTGAAGAATACGGGAGATAAGACGATGCATTTCCAGATCGGCGCTCATCCGGCTTTCCTGTACCCGAATTATGAGGTGGATCAACCGGATCGAGGGTATTTTGCTTTCGATGTGAAAAAAGATCTCGTATACCGTGCGCTGGTGGAGAAAGGGTGCGTAGGGGACGTGGTTCGTCCGGTACCTTTGGATGCGGACGGCTTGCTGCCGTTGAATATCCATACGTTCGATATCGATACGTTTATCTTGGAGGATAGCCAGATTAAGCGGGTGGACTTATTGGATGTGGAGAAACGTCCGTACCTTTCGCTCACCTTTACGGCTCCGGTGGTAGGCTTATGGTCTCCGCCTACGAGAAACGCTCCGTTTGTCTGTATCGAACCTTGGTATGGGCGTTGCGACCGGGTGGATTATACGGGTGAGTATAAAGACCGGGATTGGGTATGGCATTTGGAACCGGGAGAGGTCTTCGATGCCTCCTATACGATAGAGATAGCGGGGGCTTGATCGCTTCGTTGATATTTGCCGTAGGCAGACGACGCTGATTATATCGTGATCGTCTGCCTATGTTTTGTTTTAGATGTTGGCTATTTTATTTAATAGCTCCATCTTCCCGAATAAGATCAGCAGATCATCCGCCTCGATCACCAATTCCTCGCTGATGCGGCTGATAACCTTGTATTCTGTTTGTGTGAGCCCGATCAGGTTCTTTTTCTCGTAAGGACGTTCGATCGCTACCAGATGGATGCCGAAATTCTCCTCGAAATCGATGTTCTTGATGGTTTGCCCGACAAGAGTGGCTGGTGTCTTGATCTTATAGAGATGTTCCGTGTCGGTTACTTTATACCAATGCCGGAACAGGCCGCCTAAAGACGCTTGGGAGGTATACATCGTAGAGAAATCCTCTTCCGGTGTGATAATCTCGCTTACCCCGATCGCACGGATCACCGTCTCATGGATCGAGGAGATCGCCCGCACGATCAGTTTGCCCGCATCCAGACTCTTCAATAAAGCGACGGTCTGAACGGAAGCCCCGAAATCCTTACCGAATGTTACGATAATGGCATCCATCTCACTCAAAGGTAGGGTGTTCAATGCCTCTTTGTCCGTGGAGTCCAAGGCGACCGCCCCCGCTATGTCGTTCTTCAGCATATCGACACGATGCAGATCCATGTCTACGCCGATTACCTCATTGCCGACACGTGTCAAGTCCTTCGCTATCGCACGTCCTAAATTCCCTAATCCGATTACTAAATATTTCATGTTATCTTGTTTTTACATTAATATATTCTCTTGTGGGTATGTATAGTTCTTTTTCGTGTATTCCTTGCAGAAACTTACGAGGAAGGCCAATACCCCGATACGTCCGACCAACATCGTGCTGATAATAATGATTTTCCCGATAGGGGTGAGGTGAGGGGTATAATCGATGCTCAAGCCTACGGTACTCAAGGCGGAAACAACCTCGAACAATAGGGAGAACAGCGGTGCCCCTTTTTCCGTATAGGATAATACCCACGTAGCGATCGCCACCCACATGAAGTACATCATGATGATAGCGAATGCCCGGCGGATAGCGAATGGGGCGATCTCCCGTTTTCTCACTTCCACTTTATCTTTCTCACGTGCGGCGTTCAAGGTCGTAACCAGAGCTACGAAAACGGTAGTCACTTTCAAGCCGCCGCCGGTGGACATAGGGGCGGCTCCGATTACCATAAGGATCAACGTCAGCATTAAGGTCGGAGGGGCCAATGTAGCCATATCCGCTACGTTGAATCCTGCCGTTCTAGGCGTGACGGCGCCTAAGAACGCATTTGCCAGTTTCCCCCGCAGGGGAAGGTTGCCCAAGGTATTGTCATACTCGAAAAAGAGGTAGAAAGCCGTTCCGGTAATTAACAGGATCAAGGTAGATATAACAACAATGTACGTATGTACATTAATAATACGGGGCGTATGGATATAATGCTTTTGCTTACCGATCAATATCTTGATACCATTCATCAGCAAGTGATGCAAGAGTTTCAGGTAATTGAAGACGATCGGGAAGCCCAAGCCTCCGAATATAATTAGCATGGCTATCCAGAAATGGAGGTTGTACTTATCCGCCACTAACGGATCGTACATATTGCCGCTCAAGGTAGAGATCCCTGCGTTACAAAAAGCGGACACGGCATGAAACATTGCGTAGAATAATTCCTGCTGCGTACCTCCCGGCAGGCTTCCCCGTACGTCCATATAAATAAAATAGGCGCCGATCCCCTCGATAAACAAGGTCACGAAAAGAATGTTTAAGATGACCCGGAACAATCCTCCCGTCCGATCCTCGTTCAACATATCTTTCAGCATCATCTTGCTCGTAAAAGAGGATTTCCCCATAAAGGAGAGGGCGAAGAAAGAGGTAAATGTCATGACCCCGATACCGCCGATCTGTATTAAAATCATGATGATAATATGCCCGATATGCGTGAAACTAGTGGCTACGTCTACGGTGGTTAGTCCGGTTACGCATACCGAGGTCGTGGAGATAAACAAAGCGTCGATAAACGGAATCCGGTACGTAGTGGCGTTCGGCAACGATAGCAACCCGGCCCCGACCAATATCACGAACACGAAACTGAGCAAGAAAAGCAACGAGGGCTTGATCCGTGTCTGCATCAGCGTGAACGTCTGCCGGGATAAGTGAATCGTGCTAAGCAGCAATAATAAGACATATACGAAGAGAGGTTTCGTAAGGAAAGACAAATAAGGCAAAGAGTGCGCTATGGCATCCTTGAAAAATATCTTGCTGGATAATACGGCGAATAAAAGGAAATAGATGCTGATATCGAGATACAACATTTTCTCCTGTATGATTTCTTGGAACCTCACCACGTACCGGAGTGTTATGCCTGTGAAAAAAGCTAGCAGGATGAATGGGCGGGAGCGCTCTAGGATATGGACGGAATCGGGTGTCTGTACAAAGCCGAATTGGTAGATCAATACGAAGAAAGAGGCTAAGGAGGCGAGTAGGATAATCGCTTCCGCTATCCCGTTCAATAATCCCTTCATTTTACCCCAATAAATCAGCCAAGAGAAGTATATGTTTTTTAGATTCATGTCCGATGTTTTATAAATATAACAAATGTAGGAAATAAAAGTTAGAGGTACGTGAAAGCGCCTTCATTATTAGTTCTCATACTAATTGTTTTACTTACATTATGTGTTGTATAGCATATTGTATGATGTACGATACTGAAATGTCAGAAAAATAATCAATTAGGAGGTACAAAAAAGACCTTTTGTAATTGCTTTGTTTAGAAAAATACTTATATTTGCGTAAATCTAATTACTGATATCATGGATACACAAAACGAGAATAGAGAGATGCTGTCCCCTTATGTTTCCGTAGACTGCGTTCTTCTCGGCATCAATGATGACAAGCTCACCGTGCTGTTGGCGGAGCGGAAAAGCGAGGAAGGCGAGTTGATCGGCTATAAATTACCCGGCAGCTTGATTTATGAGAACGAGGATTTAGATGACGCCGCCTATCGGATACTGAATGATTCGACCGGCTTGAAGCGTGTCCAATTGAAACAATTCCGTTGTTTCGGTTCCCCCGCCCGTACCTCGAACCGGTTGGACGTGATGTGGCTGGAGGCGACTTCCAAGGTGAAGATCGGACGGTTGATCACGGTCGCTTATCTCGCCTTGTGCAAGAACAGCAGGAAGACGTGTCCGGCCGATAAATCCGACTCGATCCGTTGGTGCCCTATCGACGATCTTCCTTGCTTGCCATTCGATCATAAAGAGATTATCGAGGCTGCCATACAGGAGATCCGTAATTGGGTAGAGAAGGAGCCCGCCATCATTTTCGATTATATGCCGATGAAGTTCACGGCGTTCCAGCTTAGGCGCACGTACGAGGTGATCTATAACCGTGAGATGGACGTGCGCAATTTTCATAAGAAGATGAATTCCTTGGATTACGTGGTTCCCACGGAGGATATGCAAGATGGGGTCGCCCATCGTGCCGCACGGTATTATCGGTTTGATAAGGTGAAATATAATCAACAACGTTCGAAGTTTAATAAGATATAAAACCATACGATTATGTGTCTGTTAGGATGTGACATTGGAAGTTCTTCCATCAAGGTCTCTATTGTCGATGAGGAGACCGGGTTAACAATAGGTGCGGATTTTTATCCCAAAGAAGAGGCCCCGATCAAGGCGTCGCGCCCGGGGTGGGCGGAGCAAAATCCGGAGGATTGGTGGTCGTACGTGAAGATCGCCATGAAAGGTGCCATGAGCAAGGCGAAGGTGAAAGGCGAGGATATCAAGGCGATCGGTATCTCGTACCAGATGCATGGCTTGGTGGTGGTGGACAAGAAGATGGAGGTGCTTCGTCCATCTATTATCTGGTGCGATAGCCGTGCCGTTCCTTATGGCGAGCGTGCGTTTAAGAATATAGGCGAGAAGCGATGCCTTTCCCACCTATTGAACTCGCCGGGTAATTTTACCGCTTCCAAGCTGGCTTGGATCAAGGAGTACGAGCCGGATATTTACGACCGTATTCATAAGATTATGTTGCCGGGAGATTTCATAGCTATGCGCCTGACGGGGGATATCGTGACTACGGTTTCCGGTTTGTCGGAGGGTATTTTCTGGGACTTCAAGAATAATGCCTTATCGGAGGATTTGATGAATTATTATGGATTCAGTAAGGATCTGATCGCCGATATCCGTCCGACGTTCGGTTTGCAGGGCGAGGTTACCGCCTCGGTCGCGGCCGAGTTGGGATTGAAGAAAGGTACGCCGGTTACCTATCGTGCGGGCGACCAGCCGAATAACGCTTTATCATTGAATGTACTGAATCCGGGTGAGATAGCGGCTACCGGCGGGACTTCCGGAGTGGTGTATGGCGTGAACGGCAAGGTGAATTACGATACGCTTTCCCGTGTGAATACGTTCGCCCACGTGAACCATACGACGGAGCAGACCCGCTTGGGTGTCTTGTTGTGCATCAACGGGGTCGGTATCCTTAATTCTTGGATCAAACGGAATATAGCGCCGGAAGGTATCAACTATAATGAGTTGAATGATTTGGCGGCTACGGTTCCCATCGGCTGCGACGGCCTTTCGATCTTGCCGTTCGGAAACGGGGCGGAGCGTATGTTGCAGAATAAGCAGATCGATTGCTCGGTTCATGGATTGAACTTCAACATACATACCAAGGCGCATATGGCTAGGGCGGCGCAAGAAGGTATCGTATTCGCCTTTAAATACGGTATGGATATCATGAATGAGATGGGGATCGATATTCAGGTAATCCGTGCGGGGAACGCGAACTTGTTCTTAAGCCCGATCTTCCGGGATGCCTTGGCGGGCGTGACGGGTACGGTGATCGAACTGTATGATACGAATGGCGCGGTAGGCGCAGCCAAGGGTGCCGGTATGGGTGCCGGTATCTACAAGAATGCGGAAGAAGCGTTCGCTTCCTTGAAGAAGATCAACGTGATCGAGCCGGACGGTTTCAAGGCGAATGCTTATTGCGGGGCGTTCGAGATTTGGAAAGAACGATTGGAACAATCTATTTAACGGCTGAATTATTTACATTTTTAATATATATTATTATGAGTTACTTTAAAGGAGAGAAAGAATTTTTCCCGGGAATCGGACAGATTCAGTTTGAGGGACGTGAGTCAAAAAATCCGTTGGCATTTCATTATTATGACGCGGATAAAGTAGTAATGGGTAAGACTCTAAAAGATCATTTACGTTTCGCCATGGCTTATTGGCATACCTTATGTGCTGAGGGAGGTGATCAGTTTGGTGGTGGAACAAAATCATTCCCTTGGAACGACAGCACGGACGCTATCACCCGCGCGAAGTACAAGATGGACGCCGCTTTCGAGTTTATGACCAAATGTAATATTCCTTACTATTGCTTCCACGACGTGGACGTGGTGGACGAGGCTCCTACGCTGGGCGAGTTCGAGAAACGTTTGCAGACGATGGTGGAACATGCCAAGGAGCATCAAGCCGCTACCGGAAAGAAACTTCTATGGTCTACCGCCAACGTGTTCGGGAACAAGCGTTATATGAACGGCGCCGCTACGAACCCTTATTTCCCGACCGTGGCATGCGCCGGCACGCAGATCAAGAACGCTATCGACGCTTGTATCGCTTTAGGGGGCGAGAACTACGTATTCTGGGGCGGCCGCGAGGGGTATATGAGCCTATTGAACACGAACATGAAACGTGAAAAGGATCATTTGGCCATGATGTTGACGATGGCCCGCGATTATGGCCGTAAGAACGGTTTCAAGGGTACGTTCCTGATTGAGCCGAAACCGATGGAACCGACGAAACATCAATATGATGTGGATTCGGAGACCGTGATCGGCTTCCTTCGCCATTATGGATTGGACAAGGATTTCGCCTTGAATATCGAGGTGAACCACGCTACCTTGGCCGGACATACATTCGAGCATGAGTTGCAAGCCGCTGCCGACGCCGGCATGTTGTGCAGTATCGACGCAAACCGTGGCGATTACCAGAATGGTTGGGATACGGATCAATTCCCGATGGATATCTATGAGCTGGCACAGGCTTGGCTGGTCATCCTTGAGGGAGGTGGCTTGACTACCGGAGGTACGAACTTCGACGCCAAGACCCGCCGTAATTCTACGGACTTGGAGGATATCTTCATCGCTCATATCGGTGGTATGGACGCTTTCGCCCGTGCCTTGATGATCGCCGCCGATATCCTTGAGCACTCAGATTACCGCAAGATGCGTGCCGAGCGTTACGCTAGTTTCGATGCCGGTGAAGGCAAGGCATTCGAGGATGGCAAGCTTACGCTGGAAGATCTTCGTACGATCGCTTTGCGTGACGGCGAGCCGAAACAGATCAGCGGTAAGCAGGAGCTTTATGAGATGATCGTTAACCAATATATTTAATTTAGTTGATAGTTGACTGTGGGCGGTTGTGACAAGTGGCAAAGAACTGTCCATTGCCACTTGTCGACTTTTCCTAATATCATATCATGAAAAATAACAACACTTATATTTTCGCTCTTACCTTGGTCGCTACCTTGGGAGGTTTATTGTTCGGGTATGACACGGCGGTGATCTCCGGTACGGTGGAGTCTTTGCGTAAGTTCTTCATCGAGCCGCAAGGGCTTCCGTTGGATCAAGCCAACGCCTTGGAGGGGTTCGTGGTGAGTAGCGCGTTGATCGGATGTATCCTTGGCGCCTCGTTCGCCGGGTGGATCAGCCAGCGTTACGGCAGGAAGCCTACGTTGATACTGGCCGCTATCCTTTTCTTACTTTCCGCTATCGGCTCGGCTTGGCCGGAGCTGTTTATCGGCATGCCCGGAAGTGGCGATCATACGTTTATGTATGCGTTCGTGGCTTATCGTATTCTGGGAGGTATCGGCGTGGGGCTGGCCTCCATGGTATCGCCGATGTATATCGCCGAGGTGGCTCCGGCCGATCGCCGGGGGAATCTGGTGGCATGGAACCAGTTTGCCATTATCTTTGGTATGCTGGTGGTATATTTCGTGAATTATACGATCGCCCTTCAAGGAGATGCTGCTTGGCTGAATACGATCGGCTGGCGTTGGATGTTCGCTTCCGAGATTATTCCGGCGGTATTGTTCCTCTCGTTCTTGATGTTCGTGCCGGAGACGCCTCGTTACCTCGTGATGCGTGGGCGTACGGAGAAGGCGTTGGGCGTCTTGAGTCATTTGATGGATCAGGCGGACGCTGGCCGTGAGCTGGAGGATATACGGAATAGTTTCAAGGAGAAAGCTCCGTCGATGAAGCCTTACTTCCGGTTTATGGGGACTTGGCTGGCGCTGTTCTTGGCCGGCTACGGGTTGTTGTCGTGGGCAGGTAATACGAATGCGTTGGAGATCGCCTTGTTGGCTAGTTTCTGTATCGCCTTGCTGTTCCCGATCCGGTCGTTTGGCGTGCTGATCATCTTGGTGGGCGTGTTGCTCTCCGGTTTCCAGCAATTCGTGGGGATCAACGTGGTGCTTTACTATGCCCCGGAGATCTTCAAGACGATGGGAGCGGCCACGGACGCCGCCCTTTTGCAACAGATCGTGGTAGGGGCGGTGAACCTGTCGTTTACCGTATTGGCTATTTTCACGGTGGATAAGTTCGGACGCCGCCCGTTGATGATTATCGGGGCGCTCGTCATGGCGGTATCTATGTTGATCTTGGGAACTACTTTCTATACCCATTCGGTGGGTATGGGATCATTGGTCTGCATGCTGGTTTATACGGCGGGATTCGCTATGTCGTGGGGCCCGGTCTGCTGGGTGCTGCTGGCCGAGATCTTCCCGAACTCGATTCGCTCCACGGTGATGAGTATCGCCGTAGCGGCGCAATGGATCGCCAACTTCTTGGTGTCATGGACCTTCCCGATGCTGGATAAGAACCAGTACCTGACCGATACGTTCAATCACGGCGTGGCCTATTGGATCTATGGCGTGATGGGTATATTGGCGGCGTTGTTCATCTGGAAGTTCGTACCGGAGACGAAAGGGAAGACGCTGGAGGAGATGGAAGGTTATTGGAAACGGTAACCAAACCTGAGACAAGATAATATATGAGTAAAAAAGGACGGATCAATCTACCCGTCCTTTTTTCGTAATGAACCTTAATGCCCCAATTTAGACGCCGGATTCGCCATCGCCGCCCGATAGCTCTGGAAAGTAACCGTAGATACGGTCAGTGTCATTATGATTACCAAAGCCACTAAAAATACCCATACGTAGATCGGCGTTTTATAAGCGAAGCTTCGTAGCCAAATATTCACCCCGTAATAAGCAAGCGGGATCGAGATAATAAAACAGACGAGCGTGATCCGGAGGAAAGACGAGTTCAGCATCCAAAGGATCTGCCGGACCGTGGACCCATGTACTTTCCGCACGGCTATCTCCTTTTCCCGTCCCTGTAGCTCAAAGATAACCAGTCCGAATACTCCCACGAGGGATAAAAAGACGGCCATCAGGCAAAGGGCGGTAATCAGCGCTCCCTGCCGCCCACTTTTACTGTAAAGCTCCTCCAGCGCCGTATCAAAGAAATGGATATCGGCCGGATAACCCGGGATCAATTCATCCGTTACCTTCCGGATATGCTCGATAGCCGTCCGGGGATTTCCGCCGGCGATCTTGACATAAGCGTATCTTTCCGGCACCGAACGGCGGTAATGATTCTTAGCCGAGGTCCAAAGTCCCATCGGGCGTAACTCTTTATACAGGGATTCATAATGGACATCCTCAAAGATACCGACAATCCGTACCGGTATATCATTATCCGTGATGCTTGTCCCTACCAAGTCCGATAGGTCGTCCGGTTTCTCGGGGGAAAGGCCCGAGACGATCTCCCTCGCTGCCGTCTCGCTAAGGACGCAAACGGCCTGCGTGTTATCCGCCGCCTCATCCGTCGGCCGGAACTTCCTTCCGGCGATCATCTTTACATCCATTAGCTCCGGGAAATTGGCGGATACTCCCAGCCAGCTCATATAATAATGTTGGCCTTTGTAATTATACCCGATGAAAGAACGTGATTCGTCTGAGACAAATTTGAACTCACTAAAGGAAACATTACGGATAGCGGGGCTTTCCAAGAGACGTGCCTTGAACAATTCGCCTTTTTTCAAGGCCGCCCCCATGCTTAGCCTTACCTCCAGTACGTTTTCTTTATCAAATCCCAAGTCCACGTTCCCTATATATCTGTTTTGCAAGGAGACGAACAACGCTCCGATAATCAGCGTGATCGAGATAACGAACTGGAACCCTATAAGTAACTTGCGAGTGTTCTTGGCCCGGTCGCTAAGGGTAAAAGACTTATTCAGCGCCATGACAGGAGGAAACGAGGTGATATAGAAAGCGGGATACAAACCGGCCAGTATACCGCCGCCTGCGACAAGGAAGAATGTGTACGCCGGAATCTTCCAGTTGGCATACAGATCCAACGGATGCCCCACCATATTCGTGACCCATTGCACGTTATTCAAAAATAACAGGAAAAGCAAGGCGAGGAAGAAGGCGACAACCGAGATTCCCAAGGACTCCAAGACCAGATACTTCCGTAGCGTGGCGTCCGAGCTTCCCAGCACTTTCTGGATGGTGATCGACTTGGTGCGTATCGGTGCCAAGGCTATCGACAGGTTGATATAATTGACCAAGGCGATACCTATGATCAGGATGGCGATAAAGAATAACATATTCGTCCGTAGCTTATTACCGATGGGAGCGGCGTCCGCTCGGACCGGCTGGCCAAAATAGAGATCTGACAGGGGCCGGAGGCGCATATCCTCGATCGTGAAACTTTTCAGGAAAGCCCGGCTATCGGCCATATAGGTCTCGGTAGTGACAGAGGCGGATTCCGGCGTCGACATCAGCAGATAACAATAGTAAAGGCCAGTATGCCAGTTTTCCATCATCTCTTTCTCCATGATCGGGATATACAAGGCATTCTTCACCCGGGTATTTTCCGGGAAATCGCGGAAGACGCCTCCCACGATATATGCCGGCTCAAAACTAAGCCCATATATAATCGAGCCTTCGGCCCCGGCGAACTCCGACAGATAAACCGGCTTCCCGATAGGATTTTCCTCGCCGAAGAGTTTCTGGGCCATGCTCTCCGGGATCAGCGTCCCTTCCGGACGTTTCAGGCAATCCGTATCGCCGGCCACCAGCTCGAAGCCAAAGACCTTAGTATATCCCGGGGTGATCCGTTCCACCTGCTCCATATAGCTCCGTGCGTCGGGCCCTTCACTGGCTGATATCCCAAAACGTACGGAGGAGTAAACAAGGTTGTTTGTGATAGCGGCCGCTTCTATATAAGGGGAGGCGGCGATGAAACGCTCGAGTTGTGGACGTGCGAAATTAGCCTCCCATATCCCGTCATCCCGCTTGTTTTCTAACTGAAAGATCCTTTCCCTGTTCAAGAGGGAAGCGTCGAAGCTATATTCATGACCGACATGTATGCTTATCAGCATGAATAACAGGAAAGCGAAGCTAAGTCCTAAAAGATTAGTGACCGTCGCTAATTTATAATGTCTCAAGACATAAAGCAGGTTCTTGAATGTACTTTGCATGGTATAAGTTCTTTTAATTTTAAACCCTTTGATCTGGAAATACAAAGCAAAGCTATCCCTTTATTTACGTTCCTGTGTTATTTTTTTGACAAACGGTTACTTTCTGTTGATGAATTGTGATATTATCAATAATTTCCTTATTTTTGCCATCATACTTCAAAAAGAAACAAGCGCTATGTTACACAAAGGCTATCGGATGCTTTTCAACTGCCTGATGTTTTATCTCTAGCAGATACTCTCCCTATATAAACTCATGGGGGCGGGGATGCCCGTCCTGTGTAACAATAAAAAATAACCTTGATGAGGGCGGATAGATCCTACCTCTACGATAAAACATATAATTTTATGAATACGACCCATCACACACATTCATGCGTACATGATACCGTCTCTTCCGTAGGAGCGAACAATTTCGGGATGAACGACCGTATCAAACGTCTGCGCCGGCAGACCTTCGAGGCCCAACCTTCCCTCTCCATCGAGCGGGCCTTGATCGAGACCCGTTTTTATCAGGAGAATTACGGGAAGTATCCGATCCCTATCCTGCGTGCCTTGAACTTCTTGGAGATCTGCAAGCGGAAGACGATCTATATCGGCGAGGACGAGTTGATCGTCGGCGAGCGGGGGCCCCGCCCCAAGGCCGTGCCTACCTTCCCGGAACTTACCTGCCATAGCGTGGAGGACTTGCATATATTGAATACCCGGGAGCTGCAACGTTACACTATCTCCCAAGAAGATATCGATACCTACGAGCGGGAGGTGATCCCGTACTGGAAAGGCCGTACCCAGCGGGAACGCATCTTCAGCCACGTCCCCAAGGAATGGAAAGAGGCGTACGAGGTGGGTATGTTCACCGAGTTCATGGAGCAACGTGCCCCCGGGCATACGGCTTTGGACGGCAAGGTCTACCAATATGGCCTGCTGGACTTGAAGAAACGTATCGAGGGGGAACTAAGCGCCTTGGATTTCATGAACGACCCCGAGGCCACGGACAAGCAGGAGGAGCTGACGGCCATGTCTATCTCCTGCGACGCCGCTATCCTGCTGGCCGAGCGACACGCTGACTTGGCCGACGAGATGTCTCTCACCGAAAAAGATCCTCGCCGTGCCGCCGAACTGAGGAAGATCGCCGAGGTATGCCGCTGGGTTCCCGCCCACGCTCCCCGTACCTATTGGGAGGCGATCCAGATGTACTGGTTTGTCCACCTCGGTACGATCACGGAGCTGAATGGTTGGGATGCCATGAACCCCGGCCATTTCGACCAGCATCTGGCGCCTTTTTACGAGAAAGAGATCGCCGCCGGAACCTTGACCCGTGACGAGGCGAAGGAGTTGATGTCTTGCTTCTTCATCAAGGTAAACAATCATACCGCCCCGCCGAAAGTGGGTATCACGGCGAAGGAGAGCGGAACCTATAACGATTTCACGAACCTGAACATCGGCGGCATCCGGGCGGACGGTAGCGATGGCGTAAGCGAGGTCTCCTATATCATGTTGGAGACGATCGAGGAGCTGCATATCCTCCAGCCCGGCAGCGCCATCCACGTCAGTGCCCGTACGCCGGAGCGTTTCCTCCGTGCCGGGTGCAAGGTGATCCGCCAAGGCCATGGCTACCCGTCGGTATTCAACCCGGATGTGTACGTGCAGGAGTTGATGCGGCAAGGCAAGTCGCTGCGTGATGCCCGCGAGGGAGGTTGCAGCGGTTGCATCGAGGTGGGCGCTTTCGGGAAGGAGGCGTACGTGCTGACCGGTTACCTGAACGTGCCGAAGATATTGGAGGTGACGCTGCATAACGGCGTAGATCCAGTAAGCGGTCGCAAGGTCGGTCTGGAGACCGGCGATCCCCGTGGTTTCCGGACGTATGAGGAGCTTTACGCGGCGTTCATGCGCCAGATCCATTATTTCGTGGACATGAAGGTGCGGGTCAGCAACTATATCGACCGCATGTTCGCCAAGTACGCCCCCGCCACGTTCCTCTCCCTGTTCATCGACGATTGTATCGCGAAGGGTAAGGATTACTACAATTGCGGGCCTCGTTACAATACCACTTATATCCAGTGTACCGGATTAGGCACGATAACCGATAGCCTTTCCGCTTTACGGAAACACGTCTTCGAGGATAAGACCTTCACGATGGAAGCCTTGTTGGATGCGATGGCGGATAATTTCGAGGGACATGAGCCGATGCGCCAAATGATCCTGAACCGTACGCCTTTCTTTGGCAACGATGATCCGTACGCCGACCAGATCGCCGTCCGTGTCTTCGACGATTTATATGACGCGATCGAGGGCAAGCCGAATACGAAAGGGGAGTGTTTCCATTTGAATATGTTATCCACCACTTGCCACGTCTACTTCGGCAAGGTGATGGGAGCCACCCCGAACGGCCGCTTGGCCGGGCGTGCGATCTCCGATGGTACCTCGCCCTCGCACGGAGCCGATACCCACGGGCCGTCCGCCGTTGTCAAGTCCCTCGGCAAGCTGGATCAGGTGAAGAGCGGCGGCACGCTGTTGAACCAACGCTTCCTGCCCAGCCTGCTCCGGCGGGAGGAGGATATCTCGAAGCTGGCCTCCTTGATCCGTAGCTACTTCGCCTTGGGTGGCCATCATATCCAATTCAATATCGTGGATACGGAAACGCTTTACGCCGCCCAGAAGTGTCCGGAGGACTACCGGGATCTGCTGGTCCGTGTAGCGGGCTATAGCGACTATTTCAACGATATGAACGCCGATTTGCAAGCGGACGTGATCGCACGTACGGAGCAAGAGACTTTCTAGGCCATGCTGTTATTCGATATCAAACGATACGCCATAAACGACGGGCCGGGCATCCGTGTCACGATCTTCATGAAAGGATGCCCGCTTGCCTGCGTATGGTGCCATAACCCGGAAGGCATCTCGCCCCGGGCGGAGAAGCTGTATACGAGGAAGAAGTGCATAGGTTGCGGGGCCTGCGTGAATGCCTGCCCTGCCGGGGCGTTGACCTTGACGGAGGCGGGTATCGTCACGGATCGCTCTCTGTGCCGCGCATGCGGTAGATGCGCCGAGGTTTGTCCCACCTTGGCGATGGAGATGTCCGGCCGTGAGTATTCTATCGACGAGGTCATGCGTGAGATCGAGAAAGAGACGGTCTTTATGGATCGCTCCGAGGGAGGCGTTACCTTCTGCGGGGGAGAGCCGTTGTCGCGTCCGTCGGATTTGGTTGCCCTGCTGGATCGTTGCGGAGCGTTGGGAATCCATCGTGCGGTGGATACGACCTTGTTCGCCTCGCCGGATACCGTCCGTAGCGTAATGGGGCGCACGGATCTTTTTCTGGTGGATTTAAAACATATGGATTCCGGTAGCCATCGTCGTTTCACGGGTGTCCCGAACGAGCGTATCCTCTCCAATCTTCGGATGATCGCCGAGGCCGGGATGGACTTCCTCATTCGCATCCCCTTGATCGAGGGTGTCAATGCGGACGAGGAGAATATATCCCGTTCCGCCATCTTCTTGGCCTCCTTGCCGTGGGAGCGGAAAGTCGTCAATCTCCTCCCGTACCACGACATCGGAAAAGGTAAGCACGATAAGCGAGGAACCCTCTACAACCCCGGGCACCTTCCGCTATCCACCCCTTCCGAGGCAGTCCTACAAAGGTGTATCGATCAATTCGCCTCTTGCGGGATAACCGCGTTGATCGGAGGATAATTAGAATAGGGGTGGGAACTGCTCGCCCTCATTTTACCATTTCTTCCGATACTCCGTAGGCGATATCCCGGCATGTTGCTTGAAGTATTTACCGAAGAAGGATTGGTTGGCGAAGTTTAGCCGGTCTGATATCTCTTGGATGGAAAGGGTGGAGGAGGATAATAACGCCTTCGCCTCCAAGACAACGTAATTATCGATCCATTCCCCGGCCGTACGGTTGCTGACGTTCTTTACCAAAAGAGATAAGTATTTGGGAGTGACACATAATTTCCCGGCGTAGAAAGCTACCGACCGTTCCTGCTTATGATGTAAGGCGAGTGTTTGTATGAACGCCGCGAACAACTCCTCTTGCCGGCTCTTCTTCACCTCGATCGGCATATGATTTTTAAACATGCCGTAAACCTCGTGGAATACCGCCAGCAATAAACTCTGGGCGATCTCTTTCCGGTAAGGATGCCCTTTCGCTTTCACTTTCTTCCAGAGGAAAGAATGATATTCCTTGATACAACCTATCTCCTCGGCATTCAACTCGGTGACCGGATGCTCCTTGATGTAGAAGAACGCAGGCAAGGTATTCTGTATATGAGGAATGATCTCCTCCATGAAATTCTTGGAGATGACGATGAAGATCCCGGCCACGTCCTCGCTACGTTCCACGTGTTGGATGATCTGATCGGGCAAGGACAATACGAGATGGTTTTCCCCTACGACATATTCCTCCATATTGATCCGTATACGCATGAAGCCTTTCGTGCAAAGCGCGAATACGACGGCGTCTATTCGCATCGGATGATCGAGCGAGGGAATATCGTCAATGTTATCGAATATGGCGAAATCCTCGTCAATGAAGTCTATGCCGGGTACGTTCTCGATAAGAGAGATACAAGCTTGAGGTAGATCTGTTACGTTCATAATTTATTCTTGTTTGGGCGATAAAATTAGTGAAATAATAGAATAATCCAATTGAAATGTGTCAAATAGGACAATTTGGTTGCAAAACGGAACTTCTTTGGAGTGGATAAACTCATCATCTTCGCGGTATAATAAATCATAGGATATGAAAAGGATGAAAGGCATTGTTTATGGAGGATTATTATCCGTCGTGTTCGTGATGTCCGGATGCTCGGGCAGTCAAAAAGAGGGACGGGATAGCAAAGAGATCCCGGTGGAGATCGTGAAGGTAGCGAAGACCGTTCCGGCGGATACAAGGAATTACGTGGGAACGGTAGAGGAGGTCGTATCTTCCTCGATTAGTTTTCAGGTGATGGGTAATGTAGAGCGAGTATTGGTGGGCGAGGGGCAGAAGGTCCGTGAGGGCCAACTACTAGCGGTGTTAGACAAGGCGACGCTGGAAAACGCCTATAACGCCTCGGCCGCTTCCTTGCGACAAGCGGAGGACGCCTATGCCCGCATGAGAACCTTGCACGAGAATAAGAGCCTGCCGGATATGAAATGGGTAGAGGTGGGGAGTAAATTGGAACAGGCCCGTTCCATGGAGCGAATCTCGAGGAAAAACCTTGAGGACCGGAACCTGTATGCCCCGTTCGGCGGTGTTATCGGCAAGCGCATGGTTGAGGCGGGAGAGAACGTGCAGCCCGGGCAACCGGTTTTCTCCTTGTTAAGGATAGAGACGGTAAACGTGAAGATCGCCGTCCCGGAGAACGAGGTCGCCACGCTCGGCGATCAAGCCGCTATGATAAAGGTAGCCGCTCTGGGCGGACAATGTTTTGAGGGGAAAGTGACGGAGAAAGGTATCGTGGCCAACCCTATCTCCCATACTTACGAGGCGAAGATCCGGCTGGAGAACCCGTCTGGCGCTTTGTTGCCCGGCATGGTTTGCGATGTACGCCTGTCGGGAGAGGAATCCGTGCCGGCTATCGCCTTGCCGAACAACGCCGTGCTGATAGCGAACGACGGGGGGCGTTTCGTCTGGAAGATCGTAGACGGAGAGGCGAAAGCTACGCCCGTACGGACGGGCGACTTGACGGAGCAAGGCTTGTTTATTCTGGAAGGGTTGAACGAGGGGGATATCGTCGTGATAGGCGGTTACCAGAAAATCAGTGAGGGCATGAGAGTGCGTGCGTTATGAGAGAACGTAAAAACGGAGTGATCGAATGGACCATGCGTCATTACCAGATCACGTTGCTGGTGATTACCGTGCTGGTCGGGTTGGGTATTTGGGGTTTGGTGGACATGCCGAAACAGGAGTTCCCGGAGTTCACCATCCGCCAAGGTGTGGTCGTGGGTGTTTATCCCGGGGCGACTTCCGGAGAGGTGGAGGAGCAGTTGGCCAAGCCTTTGGAGAGATACCTGTTTACCTTTAAGGAGGTAAAGAAGAAAAAGACGTACTCCATGTCAAGGGATGGAATGGTGTACGTGATGGTGGAGCTGAACGACGACGTGAACAATAAAGACGAGGTCTGGTCGAAGATCAAGCTCGGCTTGCAGAACTTCAAGTCGCAACTGCCCTCGGGCGTACTCGCCGTCATCGCTAATGATGATTTCGGCGATACTTCCGCCTTATTGATCACCTTGGAATCGGAAGACAAGACCTACCGGGAATTGCAGCGATACATGGAGACGCTGGAAGACCGCCTGCGCCGGATCGAGTCCGTATCCAACCTGCGCCGTTACGGGGTACAAAACGAGCAGATCTCGGTCTACTTGGATCCAGACAAGCTAGCTGCTTACGGCCTAGACACCCGTATGCTGATGACAACCTTGTTCACCCAAGGCTTTACCACCGCCTCCGGCTCCTTGGAGAATGGCGGCTTGGACATTCCCATCCACCTTTCCGTGACCTATCCCTCGGAGCGGGAGGTAGGCGAGCAGATCCTGCTGGCCGATGCCGACGGGCATATGATCCGCTTGAAAGACGTGGCCCGTATCGTGCGGGAATATCCCGAGCCGGATAGCTATATAACGAACAACGGCAAGAAAGCGATCATCCTTTCCATGGAGATGCGTGAGGGCCATAATATCGTACGATACGGAAAGGAGGTAGGCGAGGTGCTACGTGCTTTCGAGCGGGATCTTCCCGAGAGTGTCTCGATCCGCCGGATCGCCGACCAGCCGAAGGTGGTGGGAGACTCGGTAAGTTCCTTCGTGCGGGATTTGTTCGTGTCCATCGTGGTCGTGATCTTGGTGATGATGGTACTCTTCCCGTTTCGCTCGGCATTGGTGGCGGCTACCTCCATCCCGATCAGTGTCTTTATCTCGATCGGTGTCATGTACGCTTGCGGCATTCCGCTGAATACGGTGACGCTGGCCGCCTTGATCGTGGTATTGGGCATGATCGTGGATAACTCCATCATCGTGATAGACGCCTATCTGGAATATCTGGACAAGGGCTATTCCCGTTGGTACGCCGCCGTCTATAGTGCCAAGAACTATTTCAGCTCGATCTTGTTGGCTACGCTGTGTATCTGCGTGATCTTTTTCCCGTTGCTTTTCACGATGACGGGGCAGATGTTGGATTTCGTGACCTTCTTCCCTTGGACGCTTTCCATCTCCCTCATGGTGTCGCTGGCGGTGGCGATGGTCTTTATCCCGCTGCTGGAGCGGGTCTTGATCAAGAAGGGATTGAAGTCCGGGCGAGAGAATACGGGCAAGAAGAGGTTCAATCTGCTGGATACCGTACAGGCCGTCTATACGAGGGCGCTGACGTGGACTTTCCGTTTCCCGAAAACCACGATCGGTCTGGGCGTCTTGACGGTTGCCTTGGCGATCCTGATGATCACCCAACTGAGTCAGCGTATGATGCCGATAGCCGACCGGGATCAGTTCGCCGTCGAGATCTATCTCCCGCAAGGTACCTCGCTGGACCGTACCGCCGCCGTGAGCGATAGCCTCTATAAGCTGTTGTCGGAAGATGAGCGAATCCTGTCCGTCACCTCCTTTATCGGAACTTCCTCGCCCCGTTTCCAAGCTACCTACGCCCCGAACTTGGCCGGGAAGAATTACGCCCAGTTCATTGTCAACACCGCCTCGATAGAGGCCACTCGTAGTGTGTTGGATGATTATACGGACCGGTACGCCGATTATTTCCCCAACGCCTACGTGAAGTTTAAGCAACTGGATTACCAAAACGTATCCTCTCCTTTGGAGGTCCGTTTCATGGGAGACGATATCGCCCGGTTGAAGCAGGCCGGGGATTCCTTGATGGCCGTGTTGCGTGAGATGGACGGCTTGGTCTGGGTACACACCAATTACGAGGAGGCCTTGCCCGACGTACGGGTTCGATTGGACCCGGTGGAAGCCTCCCGCCTCGGGATCACGAAGGCGATGGCCTCGGCCGATCTGGCGATCCGTTACGACGGCTTCTCGGTTGGCTCCCTCTGGGAAGGCGATTACGCTTTGCCGATCCAGCTGAGATCCGATAAGAAAGGGGAGGGTGACGCGTTCGATAAGGTCGGCGACCAGTATCTTCCCACCATTGTCCCCGGCGTGAGCGTCCCGCTCCGGCAAGTCTCCACGATCGAGGGAGGCTGGAATGAGGGGCAGATCGTCCGTCGCAACGGCGTGCGTACCTTGAGTGTCTTCGCCGAGGTAACCCGGGGGACCAACCAGAACGCTATGCAGAAACGGATCGAGCGAGTCATGGAAAGCCGTATTATCCCGACCTTGCCCGAGGGCGTGACGTACGAGTACGGTGGGGCCAAGGAGCTGGATTTCGAGACGATGAACCCGTTGATGCAGGGATTGGCGATCGCCGTGATCATTGTTTTCTTCTTCCTGTTGGTCAATTTCAAGAAGATCGGCTTGGCGTTGGCGGCCCTGTCCTCGTTGCTACTCACCTTGTTCGGGGCGGCGCTGGGCTTGTGGGCGTTCCATATCGATTTCAGCTTGACGTGCGTCTTGGGCGTTATTAGCTTGATCGGTATCGTGGTGCGAAACGCTATCTTGATATTCGAGCATGCGCAAGACTTGCGGCTTCATAAGCATTATAGCCCGAGGGATGCCGCCTTCGACGCCGGCCGGCGACGCATGCTCCCGATCTTCCTGACCTCGGCTACAACGGCCGTGGGCGTGGTGCCCATGATCATCAGCGGCAGTTCCCTTTGGATGCCGATGGGTGTGGTGATCTGCTCGGGAACGGTCTTCTCGATGATCTTGGCGGTCATCATCCTGCCTGTTTTCTATTGGAAGATATTCGGGAATAAATGAATGATACGGATGTGGATTAGGATATAATATAGGAATGAATATATGCGGAAAAAAGAGATGATAAAAAGATGGATATATGGCATCGTCGGTTCCCTCGTCTTATGCGTGGGGACCGTGAGCGCCCAGCGGACATTATCGCTGGAAGAATGCCGGGAAATGGCTTTGGAGAATAACGCGAAGATGAAGAACGCCCGTTTGGACGTAGAAGGGGCGAGGGAAGGAAAAAAGGAGGCCTTTACGAAATACTTCCCGAATGTCAGCGCCGTGGGAACGGCATTCAAGGCGAACCACGGGATGATGGATATGAGCGTGATACCGGGCCTCCTCGAGTTGTCGATGATGGATGACGGCTTGCTGGGTGGGGTGACCGCTATCCAGCCCGTGTTCGCCGGCGGACAGATCGTGAACGGCAATAAGCTGGCCGACTTGGCGCTCGAGGTGAGCCGTTACCAGATGCGCCAATCCGAGGATGAGGTAGCCTTGACGGTGGAGCGGTATTACTGGCAATGGATCTCCCTTCACGAGAAATTAAGGACGATCGAGATCGTGGAATCCTTGGTGGGGAGTCTTTATAAGGATGTGGAGGTAGCGGTCGGCGCCGGCGTGACGACCCGTAATGACCTACTGCAAGTCCAGTTGAAAAAGAACGGCGTGGCGAGCGACCGCCTGCGGGTGGAGAACGGCTTGCGCCTCTCCAAGATGGTGCTGGCTCAATATATCGGTATCGGGGAAGATGATTTCGAGATCGATTTCACGCTGCCCGCCGAGGTGCCCTCCCCGGAGCTTTACCGGGTGAGCCATGAGGAGGCGCTCCCTACGACACTCTCTTATAAATTGCTGGAGAAGAACGTGGAGGCCGCCCGTCTTCAACAAAAGCTGAAGGTTGGGCAATACTTGCCCACCGTGGGGATCGGAGCCGGGTATATGTATCACAACTTACTGGATAAGGACCGTCCGTTCGGCATGGTTTTCGCTACCGTAGCGATTCCGATCAGTGATTGGTGGGGCGGCTCGCACGCCATCCGGAAGCAAAAGCTTCAGGTGAAGGCGGCCGAGTATTCCCGCCAGAACGCCAATGAGCTTCTGTTGGTGCAAATGCGGAAGCTCTGGAACGAGCTGGAGGAGTCTTATAAGCAAGTCAAGCTCTCGGAGGAGTCCATAGCGACGGCCGAGGAGAATGTCCGCCTTAATGCGGACTATTATAAGGCGGGCACGGTAACGCTGAGCGATCTTCTGGACGCCCAATCGCTCCTCCAGCAAAGTCGTGACCAGTATACGGGCGATTATACGGCTTATTTGATCAAACGTACGGAATATTTACAGGCGACAGGGCGTTAATTTGTTTTTTTTCCATATATTTGCTTATTAACAAATAATAAAACGAGAAGTGATGATGAGCTACGCCAATTATCTTTACATAGCGATCCGTGCCGCGGTAGACGCAGGCAAGTCGATCATGGATATCTATAACGACCCCGAATCAGACTTCGGGATAGAGAGAAAAGCAGACAACTCGCCGTTGACAAAGGCGGATAAGGCGGCCCATCGATTGATAACAAACGCTTTGTCCGTTACCCCGTTTCCGGTCTTAAGCGAGGAAGGAAAGGAGATCCCGTTCAAGGAGCGCTCCAAATGGGAGACGCTGTGGATCGTGGACCCGCTGGACGGTACCAAGGAGTTTATCAAGAAAAACGGCGAGTTTACCGTGAATATCGCCTTGGTGGAGAAAGGTGTGCCCGTGTTGGGCGTCATTTATGTGCCCGTCCGGAAGGAGTTGTATTTCGCCTCCTCCTCTGTGGGTGCTTATAAGTTTACGGGAATCGATAGCAGTAGCCAGCCCTCGATGGACGAGATGAAGCGGCGGGCGATACATTTGCCGATAGCGCTGGCGCATCAAGGAGTCGTGGTAGTGGCGTCCCGGTCTCACCAAACGGAGGAGACCACCGCTTTCATCGATAATCTCCGCAAGCAGGGAAAGCCCGTTACGTTGATCAGTAGCGGCAGCAGCCTGAAGATTTGTCTGGTAGCGGAAGGCTCGGCCGATATCTATCCCCGTTTCGCCCCGACGATGGAGTGGGATACCGCCGCCGGCCACGCCATCGCCAAGTCTGCCGGTTGCGACATATATCATATCGACGGCAAGACCCCGCTTCGCTATAACAAGGAAGATTTGCATAATCCGTGGTTTATCGTGAAGTGAGGGAGGTGAAATAAGAGAGTATGTGCTTACGCTCTCTTATTTCTTCTTTTCTATATTTACTACTTTCACTACTTTATATACCCCTGTATATTCGGCGGCAAATCCCTCATCGGCCTTACCCATATCTATAATTTCTAGCTCAGCGTATACAGGTGTTCCATTTTTCGTACCTTTTGTTAGCTCATCATACTTTCGCATAAGATTCCCTGTCTCATCGTCAATCCAATAATCCAAAGAATCTCCCTCTTTTACAAAAGAACGTACTTCATGACCGATAACCAATGTCCCTTTTACGGAAGATACTTTCTGTGCGGGAACGATGATGGAAGCCGGTATAGTTTCCGTTATTTGATCTTCGTTTGTCCTAGCGTATCTCAATGTATAATTCCCTTTATTGAGAATCAAGCTGTCTTGTGTCAGTTTCTCAATGGTCAATGTATCGGTAAACGACAAGGTTTGACGGTTTCCGATGCTTTTTCCTGTCAAGATCAATTTATCACCTTTATTTTCCCATGTCTCGTATTGCAAGGTTGCCATGTTAATAGAAGTAGCTTTTCCTTTGGATTCTATCTTGATCCCTTGGGATAGATGCTCCATTCCCGGTATCGGCTCTATCCATGTTCCTTCGATACTCGCTCCGCTACAAGCTGTAAATATCATGGCGGTTGTAAATACACATACGTTTTTTAATAATGATTCAATGTTCATGATGGAGATATTAAAATTTCGTTTGTATACAAAGGTAGCTATATTCCTATAAAAATCAATCAAAAATGAGTAAATGACGATGGTGGCATGTTGGCTTATGACTTATGAAGAAAACAGATAAAAGTCTCCTAAAATGCCAAAGTGTCTGGAAATGAAAGGTAATGAGGGCATAGATTAGGCTAATTTAAGATTGTGAAAAAATAACATCCTAAGATAGAGACCTAAAAAGGCAAGTCATCTGTTTCGATGCTGGTAAATTCTTTTTGGTTGCGAATAGCTTTCTTTAAACGGAAGAAAATTGAATCACTTGTTTTATCGTGGTATTTTTGCATATACTCGTCAATGGTCACCTTTGAAGCGGCAGAAGAAAAATTATATCTATGTGTATCATCAACCTCTGAATGGCATTTGATGCATAGACATTCAAGATTGCTTTCTCGATTGTCAGTTTTTACACCATTCTTGTGGTGGGTTTGCATGTAGAAACGGTCGAAACCATTTTCAACACGAGTTCCGCAACGTTCGCAGGTGAAGTTCTTCTTTTTGCGATAAGCAAGAGATATTTCTTCCCAATTTTTGACATAACCAAATATATCTACATCGTATTCGGTAGGTTCTTTCACATCTCCCATTTCTTTGAGAATTTCAACAAAGTCTGTTGAATCGTTCACGCACATTGCTTCTTTGTCCATAAGCATACGTTTACAATAGCCACATAATTCCATCCCTTTTATTTCGACTTCTTTATGTGTATTTCGTGAATAAACTTTTATAGGTTCAGCGTTGGCAAAACGATAAGCATTACGACCGAAATTCTCGATAGCGGTACAACGGCAAACATGAAATTTAGGTTGGTTTACTTGTCCCCGGTATTCGAAATAGAATTGAGCTTTGTACATAAAACCACGGCGTTTTACTCCTTCGTCATCAATATAAAATATACCACCATCTTCGAAAAGGATGCGTTCTCCGATATCTTCGGGGAGTACATCGACTGTACCTACTGAACGCCATGTGCCTGCCACACCGATATTAACACCTATTGAAGTGAGCTTTTCTTTTAATTTAGGGAAAGCGTATATAGGATCTGTGTCAAAAAACTGATCCACTTCTGCGTTTACATTGATATCGAAACTCATTTTTCAGTATTTTGTTTTACGAAGTTTTCAAGAATTTCATCACCCGAAGTAACGATACGGAATTCAACACGGCGAGAATAATCTCGGTTTATTAGTTTGCCAGAAACTATAATATAGTTACCATCTGAATCAAGAGCCTTACCGTAAGAAAGTCCATTTGCGGTAAACCAATATTCAAGCAGTTGTTTTTGTCTATTAGTGTAAGCATTAAAAACTGGCATTGTGCGAAAATATTTAACAACCGACAAAGCACGTTCTTGTGAAAGTATCGCATTAGCAATATAAGGGTCAGAATGATAACTAGGCATTGGTACATCATCAGTGTGTCCCTCTATACGGATTTCTTGAATGTTGTTTCGCAAGCTGTCATTCAATAAAATATTGAAATAACGAGGTAGAAATTCATCAAGAATTTCCTTGAAACGAGGTGTAAGTTGCGATGACCCGGACGAAAATAATACGGTCGGTTCTTTGAATTTCATTGTGAGATCTTTCCCGATAGACATTTGCCATTTAAGTGTATCACCTGCAAATTCCTTAACGAGCTTATTGTGCAGTTCGTTTTTGGTTTCAACATAATCAGTAAGTACTGACTGATTTTTTTGTACACGGCTAATATAGGCGATAGCGACAAATAGGAATATCACCATTAATCCTGTCATTAGGTCTGAAACTGATAGCCATACATTAGGTTTTGCCATAATTATTTACGTTTTCCAACTTGTTCAACCATTTTTGTAATACAGTTATCTAGTTCTGCAAGGGTTGCGCTTAGGCGACCATAGAATTGACGGTCAAGTGAGGTGAGTTGCGAATTGAGCGTCTGCGACCCTTTCGATATGATGCTGACTCCCTCTTCCAATTTTTCTTTCGTACCTTGCCAAAATTGCTCACCATAATCACGGAATTTATTAAGCTCTTCAAGTTTGGCAATGAGAAGTTGTACACCATCAATAAAGTTACGTTGTTTGCGAACCCATTCATTGAGTGTTTTGGTAGATTCATTGAACGACTCCATATTGGTTTTTGAGAGGGTAGCGGCTTCGTGAAGTTCTTTGGTAACTTTAATAAAACGTTCATCTTTAATGATGACTTGATTGAGTGTATCAACAAGCTGCCGTAGTTTGCCACCTTCACTAACGAGCGATGAGGTATCATCCTTGACACGGGTAAGCGAAGAAGATGTAGCTTCGAAATTGTCAGACATTTCTTTGTACTGACGAGTGAGTGAAACTATCATTTCCTTGTTTTCTTGCTGCCATTGGTTTAGTTTTTCAACAGACTTATTAAGCTGGTCGAAGTTTTCTTGAATGAGTTTGTTGATTAGTGAATTCATTTGTTTTTGAAACTCCTCGGTGACTTTCTTCATTACTTCAACAAGTGCCTCGGTGTTACTTTTTTTGAGTAATTCGGAAAATTCATCGAATTTTTGCTCAAGTAATACGTTGGTTTTATTCATGCTGTCTTCAATTTCAACAACCTCATCGTGAATAATCTCTTTCATTTTACCAATAGTAGCGTTGATTTCATCTTCCGTACCACTTATACCGGAAAGTACATCAAGGATTTCACCAAGAAGGTGTGTATGTTCGCATACTTCCTGTAAATATTTAGTTGCTGAGCTAATGAGAGTAGTTTGTTGAGTGGTTACTTCTTCAAAGTTGCCAAAAGAAACTGCTATAGACGAACTGGTATCCTTAATGTAAGAAAGAGAATTTTCTTGACTACGTTGCAGAATTACGAGCGAGTCAATGGCGGATGTGATCGTCTTTTGAGTGTCGGAAATTTTGTACAGAACTTCTCCGATCGTACGGTAGAACGCTTTGCGGTCAGCTTCTTGGTCTGTTAATTGCTGTTGAATAGATTTAATTGTTTGGATATTAGCCTCACTCATAGCTTTCACTGACTTGGTGATTTCACCTGCGGCTTGACTGATGTCAGAAATACCGCCATCTTTTTCGTCTTGTTTCCGACTTATGAATGCTGATAATATCATTGAACCTATCATGCCTGCAAGTGATGTAAAAAAAGCTGTTTTTAAGCCATTAAGTAGGCCGGGTATGGAATCGTCAAGATTTGTTGCCTCAAAAGCCATCAAGCCCTTTGTAATTCCCCAAAAAGTTCCTAATACTCCAAGAGTCGAAACAAAAGTGGGGAAATATTCAACGATGCGACGATTAGCCACAAGTTTGTCACTACCTTTGAACTTGAAAACACAAATGAAGCAAATTATAAAAGCAATTACAATAATGCCTAAGCAAAACCAAGTGTCTGTTGGAACCTTAATATCTATGTCATTCATGGTGAAATATTTTTTTAGCAAAAAATTAAAGAATAAAACAATCTATAAATATATCATTTGAAGTCCATAATCTGCGAGATGGACTATTCACTGCTGCCTTTGTCTTCTTGTTGTATTTGGCATTTGTTTTCAATTCGATGATAGTACTTACTGATAATTCTGACATAATCATATTTTAAATTAATACATCTCTTAATAAGAGACATTTGCTTTTATGCAAAAGTAAATAAAATAAAGCAAATAGTATTGTTTTGAAGATAATAAACTAAACAACTGTACTAAATTTTTTTCAAGATTTTAATCTTTTGATTGTCAAATCTACATTCAAAGTGTTAGTGTAAAATGTGAAATGTATATATTTATTATCAATTAGCTATATTTTTTGATGTGGTTACTTTATAGGTTAAAAGATCTGATTGGTATTTAAAAGAATGAATATGTTTGCATATTAGATTTTTTAATAAGCACATATACAGTTCTTGGACGTTACAATTTACTAACTCTTACCGAGATATTGCACTTTGCTAAATGCTCGATTAAGTTACAAACATTTTGATATTTAGGTATTAGCCTTATCCGCCTCCCTAACTACCCTCTTCGGTTATCAGCCCATCGAAATACCTCCGCAGCAACCATGCCATGGCTTGCTGTCGCACCATCGTCAGCCGGTAGTCCTCGCTGATGGGCAGGTGACCCGGTGGTCTCCAATGGGCGAAGAGGCTCATGGCGTGGCGTTTCTCCTCGGGGGTATCGTGTATCAATCCCCGCTCTTGCAAGGACTGGTAGACACGGGCGGGATAAAGGCGTTCCAGCGGGTAACCGGCCTTGTATTGCTGGAATACCTTGCGGAGAAAGGCAAGCTCACGCTCTTCCTTGTAAGCCTCGCTGACGGGCGGGAGAGCGTTTAGCCGCCGATCCCGTTCCCGTTCCACGACGGCGTGATAGCGCAGGTCGCTTGTCTTGTAGGCTTTCAGCCAACGTGAGAAGGTGCGGAGGTTCACGCCCGTGTAGTCTCCGAACGTGCCTTTCGCCCCCAACTCGAAGCAAAGCGATACCTCGGGGAAGGTGAGGTAGGCGTATGATTCCCGGAGGTCGGACGATAACTTGGCCGCCAATATCCCGATATCCCGCTCGTTGTACGTCTGGTAGCCGACCATGATGTACGTCTGTGCGATCAACTGGGAGACGGATTGCGTGAGTTGTTCGATTGATATGTCCTCGATCCGTTCCGAGGACAAGGATTCCCGTAGCCTAAGCTCTAGACCTGTCATGTCCGTCGGCTTGTAAGATGTTCAATGCTATTTGTGCCGCTCGTTCGCTCGCTTTCATGGCTTCTTCTATGCGTGAGGGGGCGGCGGGCCGTTTGTTTCCGGCCGGGGCGATTGGTGCGGGACGATTGATTATGTCTGCCTCGGGTTGGTAATCGAGGCATCTCCACCAAGAGGTGAAACGACGGGCGTAATCGTTCTTGGTGCGGAGCGTTCCCATGTCGCCGGTAGAGACGATGTGACTCTCGAAAAGTTCCATC